>ENA-UOOR01000939-UOOR01000939.1-fermentation-metagenome-genome-assembly--contig:-NODE-939-length-37277-cov-63.457445_pt1 | contig 37277 bp, 32 predicted proteins | sample MGYA00245780_ERZ724029 | MGnify/ENA primary metagenome ERZ724029 (study PRJEB28704, sample SAMN03018315) | fermentation metagenome | biome: anthropogenic terrestrial biome; feature: soil; material... | reverse complement strand
CCACGGACGATAATACCGTTATTTTCGGTGGCAGCGATACCCGGAATGAGTTGCAGTGCATCACGAACGGTGTTGGCGGCAGAGCGTTCTATTTCCTGTCCGGCAAGTACAGTACTGACATAAGATGTGTTTCGTTGTGCCCGCAATGCACCGACAATGAAGCTTTCAGGAGGTGTTTGGGTAACTACTATTTCGCTAAGCGAAACGTTTGTTTCTTTTAGAGCAACATCCAGGCGTGTTGTTTGCTTTTCGCCAATCTCAACGGATGCAACCCGTATCGGCTCGTATCCCAAAAAACGGATTTCAACCTCAAGACTGCCTACGGAAAGCGGTAACGAATAATCGCCGTTTAATCCGGTCATTGTTCCTTTTTGCACACTTTGTACCCATACGGTAGCGCCGGCGATCGGCACGCCAAACGTATCGGTAATTTTACCCGCCAGGTATCCTCCGGCAGATTTTTCGTGGTTGCGGCGAACGATTACAAAACGGTCAGCGTTGATTTTGCGATATGTAAGCGGAGTGTTTTCGAGTGACAAACGCAGCCATGTTTCAATATCTGCAGACATTGTTCTTAACGGACGCACAGTGACCCCTTCTAAAAACCGCGATTCGTACGTGATGGATTTTCCTTTTTCTCTGGCCGTTTCATCAATGCGTTCAATGCGCGACAACATATTTTCGGCCGGGAAAGAAGTGGTTTGCGCCCGGACATTTCCAATGAAAAATAAGCCGAAAAGCGACAATAATATTTTAGGGAATTTCCGTGACATTTGTGGATTGGAAGACTATTTTATCGTCAGCGATACGATAGGTCAAATCGTACAAAGCAGCTATTTCATCCGCAATTTCATTTATTGCCATGGATCTGTCGAGCGTCATATTTATGGACATTGATCCGGATTGGTTCTCAAAAACAACCTCTTTTCCGTATAGTTGACGAATACGTAAAGACAATTCATCGGCAGATGCACTTTCCAACACGATTGTACCTGTACGCCAGGCTGCTTTTTGCACGCTGTTAATCGATTCTCGCGTAAGCTCCTTTTTTGCCGCATAATATGTTGCTTGCTGGTTAGCTGCAAGCTCCAAACTTTTGTTCTCCGGAGTTGAAACATTTACATTTCCACTCAACACGCTGACTTCCTGAAATGATAATTCCGCGTAACTTTGAATTGTAAAACTTGTTCCAACCACTTTTACCGTCAACCCGTCGCGCAAATGAACGATGAATGGTTGGCTGTTATTGGGTTTTACGTTGAAAAATACCTCCCCTTCTTCCAACCACACTTCACGTGAGGTTTCACGTAAGGTTGTACCCGAGTTTAAAATGATTTCAGAACCGTCGGCTAAGGTGATATTTTTAATTGCATCGGTCGTAACATGTTGTTTTTCAATATTTTTCGTCTGATGATATTGCGGCTTGTAAAACAAAAATATCCCGATTACCAGTAAGGCAATACTTGCAATAGAAGCAATAATGGTAAGCGAAAGTTCACGTTTTTTTGCACGATGAGTTGGATTGTCCAAATCTATGCCTGCATGTTTAAAAATAAACGCCTTTGTATCAAGATCCATCTCATTTATGAGTTCGTCCGTTAACTCAAAATCCTTTTCGGGAATGAAATCGACTTCAAGCGATTCAATAATTTTGTTTTCTTCCTCAGTAGTTTTACCCAAACGGTATCTTTCGAACAAATCATGCGCCAGAACCTCCTTTTCTTTATCCGTCAATTTTTTTCGTGGATTATCGGATGTGCTATTTTTCATTTCTAAAGTATTTGTTCAATGTTTGAATGGATAAAATTACTATTTTTTTGTGGATCAACATATAACCGAATAGAAGAAATTCTGGCGATGGTGCGGTAATAAGATTCGAAGATTTTTTCTACTTTTGTTTTGGATTGAAAACAACAGACAAAATACTATTAAAAGCCATTGAAGAAAAAGACGAAAAGGCTTTTACTCAATTTTACGAAAGATACAACCGTGTCGTTCTTTGTTTCGTGTTGTCTAAAGTTCATAACAAGGAAATAGCGAAAGACGTTGTTCAGAATTTCTGGCTTGCCCTTTGGGAAAATCCGCGTATGTTGCGTGCGAATAAAAATGGATGTGTTAAAGTTTTTATGTTGCAATATCTTCGCTTCCGTATCTATGATATATATCGTATTGCCGTACCCGAAACCATTCCGATTGAATATACAAGCGTCGAATTCATTGATATAGCAAGCACAAACCTCGAAAAAGAAGAGTTGCTACAAGTTGTACACGACGCTTTGAAAAACACTTCCATGCTAACTCGAAACGCCTTTTGGATGCGAATGGAAAATATTCCGGCAAAAGAAGTTGCCAGAGAATTGAATACGACGCCTCAAACAGTTCACAATGCTTTTTCGAAGTTGTTAAATACTGTCCGGGAGCATTTAAAGAAACATTATCCGGAAATTCAATCAAACAAAAAAAAACTATTAACCATGATAGTATCCGTTGTAATTTATTTCTTCAGATAAATTATCCAGTGTATTCTTTTGGGTCATCGGTACCAACACTGGGAGTGTACAAAGCAGTTTTGTTTTTTATTGATTTACATTACTGATCATGCTACGAAACGATTTTTACGGTGGATTTCTCTACTCCGTAACCCATTTTTATAATGGCATTTTCAATCTGATCTACGGAAGATTTTTTGCCATCGAAGTCGACTTTCACCTTGCCGGCATTAAAGAGGACCTTCACAGATTCCTTATCGATACCATCCAGCCCTTTTACTGCTCCCTCAATCTTTTGTATACACGAAGGGCAGGTCAATGTCTCTAACTGAATTGTTGCTGAATTTTTCATTTTCGTTTCCTTTCTTTATGTTTGTGTTTATTAAAAATCATCTCTTTATATTGCCGCGGACGGTACCGGAGTAATCTCATGCCATTCAAAATGACAGCCAGGATGCTTGCTTCGTGCACCAGCATGCCGACCGGCATATTCACCCATTCGCTGAACAACAGACCACCCAGTAATACGAACACGACACCCACCGCTATCGCAATATTTTGTTTCATATTTACTGTCATAGCTTTTGTCAGGCCCAACGCATGTGGTAGACGGCTGAAGTCGGAATTTACCAGCACTACATCCGATGTTTCAATGGCCACATCCGTGCCGTTACCCATGGCGATACCGATATCTGCCAGTGCGAGAGAAGGACTGTCGTTGACGCCATCACCGACAAAGGCTACGGTTCTGCCTTTATCTTTTAACTTCCTAACATAACCCGACTTATCTTCCGGCAGCATGTGACCATGAGCCTCCGTCAATCCCAGTTCGCGGCTCACAACGTCTACTGTCCCCTGGTTATCGCCCGAGAGCATCACAAGGTTCTTTACGCCCATTTTTTTAAGTCGTCCAAGATCTTCTTTTACGCCGGGGCGTATCGGGTCACGCACCCCCATCAACAACTTCAGCACACCATCTACCGATGTCAACACCACCGAGTTACCAGACTCAGAGAGCCGGGAGATATCTGTTTTCACCTCTTCGCTTAAAGGTACCTGCACCTGCTCCATCAAAACCACATTGCCAACCGCTACACGATGTCCCTTAACCTCGGCTACGATACCTGCCCCTTTCACCACTTCGGTATTTTGTACCGGAGAGAAAGTGGCATTTCCAATTTCTTCCAGTATGGCCCTGGCAAGCGGATGATCCGATTCCTGTTCAATACTGGCCAGATAGCCCAGCACCTCCTCCTTACCAGCGGTATAATACCGGGTTTCTGAGACCAGGGGATTGCCGATGGTCAGTGTACCTGTCTTATCAAACAACATGGTATCGGTGCGGCTGAAATCGCGGATGACTTCACTACCCTTCAACAGGACACCATGTCGTGCACCATTGCCGATACCAGCAACATTGGATACGGGTACGCCAATCACCAGAGCACCGGGACAGCCAAGTACCAGCATGGTGATGGCCAGTTCGAAGTTGTTTGTGAGCAGCCAGACAACAAACGCCAGTAACAGCACTGCCGGCGTATAGTATTTTGAAAAACGGTCAATAAATCGTTCTGCTTCCGATTTCGAATCCTGGGCCTCTTCCACCAACTCGATAATCTTACCAAATGTGGTATCTTCTCCCACTCGATCGGCCGTTATTTGAATGGTACCATTTTCCAGTATGGTGCCGGCATAGACATTTGCATCTTTTTCTTTTCTCACAGGGACAGCTTCACCCGTAATGCCGGCCTCATTGATATGGCCTTCACCACTGACAACAATACCATCAACAGGAATTTTCGCGCCGGTTTTCACCAGCAACACATCACCCACAAGAACCTCATCGACAGGCACCTCGTCAAAACTACCATCCACCGTCCGCTTCAGTGCGTTTTGTGGAACCATCTCTGTCAGCTCCCTGATGGCAGAACGCGTTTTGTTCAATGTGCGTTGCTCCAGAAAGGCGCCAAAAAGAAACAAAAAGGTAACTATGGCCGATTCTTCGTAGTTCTGCATCAAAAATGCTCCTGCAACAGCAATGGTGACCAGTACATCGATGCTGATCACCTTCACTCGTAAAGCCTGAATAGCCTGAATAGCAATAGGCACAACGCCCAGTATAGAGGCAATGATCAGCGACCAGGCATAGAAATCCCTATTCCCGGTTGTCCATTTACTTGCAAATGAAAAGACAATCAGGAAAGCACTGACAAGTGTAATCTTATTTTTCCAATTCACGATGTTTCGTTGCATAAACAGTCCCTTCCCTTTGTTTTGTAGGACAAAGGTATCTGCAAAAAAACAGAAAAACCGTCACCCAGGCGACAATAAAAAAAAGCCACCCCGGAGGATGGCTTTTTCACGCGTCATAAAATAGAGCTTATTTTATTTTCTTGTAACCATACACGGCGCGGTCGCCCAGTTCTTCTTCGATGCGAAGCAGCTGGTTGTACTTTGCCATACGGTCGGAACGGCTCAAAGAACCCGTCTTGATCTGTCCGGCGTTGGTAGCTACCGAAATATCGGCGATGGTCGCATCTTCCGTTTCTCCGGAGCGGTGTGAGGTTACGCTGGTATAACCATTTCTGTGAGCCATCTCGATAGCGTTGAGCGTTTCGGTCAGCGTACCGATCTGGTTCACCTTGATCAGGATAGAGTTGGCGCAACCCATTTTGATTCCCTTTTCGAGGAACTCCACGTTGGTTACAAACAGGTCGTCACCAACCAGCTGGCATTTATCACCAATCTTGTCTGTAAGGAGCTTCCATCCGTCCCAGTCTGCTTCATCCATACCATCTTCGATGGAATCGATCGGATATTTCGAGATCAGTTCGGCCAGATAGTCTGCCTGTTCAGCTGAATTGCGTTTTTTACCTGTAGCACCTTCAAACTTGGAGTAGTCATACACGCCATCTTTGTAAAATTCCGAAGCAGCGCAGTCGAGACCAATCATCACATCTTTTCCCGGTTCATATCCTGCGTTCTTTACAGCAGTAAGAATCGATTCAAGGGCTTCTTCCGTTCCGCCTGCAAGGTTGGGGGCAAAACCACCTTCATCACCTACGGCAGTACTCAGGCCTTTATCGTGCAGTACTTTTTTCAGAGCATGAAATACTTCGGCACCCATGCGCAATCCCTCTTTGAAAGAGTTTGCACCTACCGGGCGAATCATAAACTCCTGGAAAGCGATGGGAGCATCAGAGTGAGAGCCTCCGTTGATGATGTTCATCATGGGAACAGGCAATACGTAGGTGTTGGTACCCCCGATATAGCGGTAAAGAGGCAATCCAAGATAGTTGGCTGCAGCCTTAGCCACGGCAAGTGATACACCCAGTAAGGCGTTGGCGCCCAGGTTCGACTTGGTTTTTGTGCCATCCAACTCCAGCATTTTAGCATCGATCTGCGTCTGTTCCAGCACATTCATGCCAATAAGGGCAGGCGCAATCACATCATTGATGTTTGCCACAGCCTTCAACACACCTTTACCAAGATAACGTCCTTTATCTCCGTCACGAAGCTCCAAAGCTTCATTCTCGCCGGTAGAAGCACCCGAGGGAACAGCAGCACGGCCAAAAGCACCTGACTCTGTCACTACGTCAACTTCAACGGTGGGATTCCCTCTTGAATCCAATACCTCCCGTCCTAAAATACTTACAATTCTCATGTTGTTGAATTTTTATAATAAAATAATTTTGTCCTTCTAACAGACTAAATAATAACCTCATACCTACCTGCGAACCCGACCGGATATTCGCACGCAAATATACATATTTTTTCTGCGAAACAGTCTGTCCGGAACCGGAAAGTTAGGTTAAATGTCAATAAGAGCAAGAAAGTCCCTGCATCTCATAACATAGAGGCACCATTCACCGTGGCTATCAGTGTGCTCAGATTTGAGGTAAGCAGTTTTACAGAGATTGCCATCAGGATGACGCCAAAAAATTTCCGAAGGATGTAGGCCCCACTATCCCCCAGCAGCTTTTTCACGGCGTCAAGATATCTCAGTACCAGATATACAATGATCAGGTTAAAGACTACCGCAATAATAATATTTACCGTACTATATTCCGCACGCATGGAAAGCAGGGTGGTGAAACTTCCCGGACCGGCGATCAGGGGAAAAACGACAGGAAACAAGGTAGACGAATTGTCTTGATTATTGTTGTCGTTTTTAAAAATCTCCACCCCAAAGATCATTTCGATGGATAGAATAAGCAGTACCACGGCTCCGGCCACGGCAAAGGCAGATATATCAAGCTGAAAAAGTTTCAAGATCCACTCCCCAACAAAAAGGAAGCCTACAAGTATGATGAGCGAATAAAAAGCGGCTTTCTCAGGATGAATTGTTTTATCCTGACTCTTCAGATTTAAAAAAATAGGAACCGATCCGGTCACATCAATGATGGCAAACAGGACCAGAAATGCGCTCACAATTTCCACAGCATTTATTGTCCACATAAAATACTCACTTTAGAATAATGATATTATTTACTTTCATTTTGCACACAAATTTACGCATTTTCACCTGGACTACCAAAGAGGAAATCAAAATTTGCCACCCAAGGAGGTTATTTTTACATATGGGAAAAAATTGGGATGTACACAATTCAGGTACTTGATGATCCTGAAAGCATTGAAATGATGAAAAAAACGTTTACGGAATGTTGCCAATGAGGCACAATTGCTGTTACAGTCGGCAATATCTTCCGCAAACCGCACCTCCTTCAGGAAATGCAGTAGAGCAGGATGCAAATCGATGGTCATTTCTTCCACTTCCTTCGGATCTTTCCGGAAAAAAACATCCTTCCTGTCGAAAAGCTGTTTCAATGTTTCGAAGGCGTCTGGCGAGTAGACCTTCAGCACATCGTCCGGTTCATTCAGAATCTTTTGCAATGCAGGCCCGGTACCAAACGGCACACGATCCGAAAATCGGGCCAAAGGATAAACCCACACGTCATTAAGCTCGGCGATCTCCCCCAGGGCAAACACTTTTTGCAGAAAATAAAAATCTTCCCCTCCCTGCTGTCTCCCCATCCCGCCAACACGTACATAAGCATCTGCCAACACGGAAAAGGCCGAGCCGACAGTGTGGTAGTAGAAGGGGAATCCTGTAAACCGGAGCATTTCACGATAATAGCGGAGATAATCTTCGTATTGCCTCACCGCACTTTCCAGTATTTTATTGTTGCCTGCACGGTGGTGAAAATTATGCACTGTAGCTTTCAAGCGATTATTTTGTGCAAAAGCAGTGTATATGGCGTTGAAAAAATTTTCGGAAACCGTACAATCTGCATCCAATGATACAATTATTCCTCTGGCATTGTCTGTACGAAGAAAATGCTCCACGGCAAGGTCCATTCCGATTTTGCGGGCCAATCCTACACCGGCATATTTTCGGGGCAGCCTCTCAAATAGCAACGGCAGAAACAGCCTCTCTTCATCGTTATAATTTTCAGCAAACTCTTTGGCCTGCCCAAAGGATTTCCGGTTTTGCTCAACTCCTTCTGCGGTGGATCGTTCGCTCGAATTAAACACAACCACCGTTGCAATCCTGATCGCTGGCAAAGGTGCCTCCAAGAGGCTGCGCAACGTATCAAGGAAACCAGGTTCATTGTAACAGGGAATTACGACGATCATCTCCGCAACAAACTCCCGAGGAAAAGGAGTTCCTCTGTATTGGGGCTTCTGCCTTTCTATATATGAGTTCCAGTTTTTCCTGTTCATGAGAAGGAGTGTATCAGAGATGCAACCGTGTTACTGAAAACATAACAAGGGCTCTTTTTACAAAGAACCCTTGTTATGCACTAACAATTCGGACAGTTTTGTATTATTTTTGCCCGGTAGCTGTTGCGGTAACAGGGCCGTATTTGGCATTGAGGAATTCAACCACATCGTCCGTAATGTCATATTTATCATCGGCATAAAGCACTGTGCTTGTCGTCCGGTTACTGAAAATAATCTCGTAATGCCTGTTTGCGTTGAATTCTTTCATCCTGGCTTTGATGGTATCTTCCATCTGTATGTTCAACTTCTGTTGCTCCAGCATAAACTCCTGGGTTAACCGCTCAGCCAGCTGCTGGTATTCCTGGTTCATCTGTACAATCCGCTCCTGCTCCTGTTGGGCTCTTTCCTGACTCAGGAAAGCATTGTTCCGTAACTTACGGTCAAATTCCTGGGCAGCAGAATTGATCTGATTTTGTCTTTGATTCAGTGTTGCCCGGGTGCTTTCTTCTTTACGCAACAACGACTCATTGAGATCTTTTGCAAAATTGTAATTGATCAGCAGGGAATCCACATTCACATAGGCAATAGGCAATGTGATGGATGTGTCGTTCAACAAAACGGAAAGATTTTTTCCGGCGGATCCGTTTACAGAAGATTCAGAGGTAAAGTGTAAGATGTAAAGAATAATGATTGCAATCGCCAACACTCCGCTGACGATGAAAGGAGTAGAATTCTTCATTTTTAAGGAAATTTATATATTTTCAGACTTCAATATTTTTTCGATGGGACTTTCTTTCCGGCTCATCTCGGCATCCTGCGAGGTAGCGCAGGTGATACCCCTTTCCTGCATTGGTTTGCTGTCACCGATATGCAGGCTGGGAAATTTGCCTTTCTTTGTAAAAAAGACCTGCATCCCCATCAACAAAATGGCGATGAACAAGATAACGATGCCTAAGATCAGTATTTTTACCATAATGCTCAGTTTTAACGTCGCAAAGATAGTCTAATTAGCCAATTAAACCACATTTTTTCTCATTAAAGAACCATTTTTTTTTGCTGATACGCTTTATTTCTTGTATTTTTATCGAATCTAAATCAATCAAAAATTGCCGTTATGACGATCAAAGACTTACAGCCTTCTGCTATCTGGGGCTATTTCTATGATATTACACAGATACCCCGGCCATCGAAAAAAGAAGAGCGGATACTTAACTACTTGCTCGATTTTGCCAGGAAGCACAACCTGGAAGCAAAGCAGGACAAGGCAGGTAACATCCTCATCACCAAGCCCGCCACCAAAGAAAAAGAGGGTGCACCCACAGTAATATTGCAGTCGCACGTAGACATGGTTTGCGAAAAGAACTCGAACGTAATGCACGATTTCGACAACGACCCCATTGAAACCATCATCGACGGCGATTGGGTGAGAGCAAACGGCACAACATTGGGTGCTGACAATGGAATCGGTGTAGCAGCACAACTCGCAGTGCTGGCTGCCGACGACATCGAACATGGAAAAATAGAGGCACTCTTCACCGTTGATGAAGAGACGGGGCTTACCGGGGCATATGCGCTCGAAAAAGAATTTCTCACAGGCAACATGCTCATCAACCTGGACACCGAGGAGGAAGGAGAGATCTACATTGGATGTGCCGGCGGAAAGGGGACGAAGGCCTATTTCAAACACAAAGAAAAGGACGCTCCGAAGAAATACTTCTGGTTTCGTATCACAGTGAAAGGTCTCCGTGGCGGCCATTCGGGAAGCGACATTGACAAAGGATTTGGCAATGCCAACAAGATTCTTGCCCGTTTCCTGCACTCTCTCACCCGGAAGAAGTACGGTTTGGTCTTATCGGAGATCGGTGGAGGGAACCTGCACAATGCCATTCCACGGGAAGCATTTGCCCTTATGGGAGTAAAGGAAAAATACAAAGAAGAAATCAGGGTGAAGTTAAACCTGTTCCTCACAAAAATACAAAACGAATACAAAGATATTGAACCCAACATCGACATCCATCTGGAGTCGGAGCAGATGCCGTCGAAGGTAATCAACAAGGGCACCACAGAAAAGCTTCTTCTCTCCTTGTATGCCTGTCCTCACGGCGTGATCGGCATGAGTCGCGACATTGAAGGACTGGTGGAGACCTCCACCAACCTGGCATCGGTAAAGATGCTACCCAATCATCAGATAGAAGTAGGTACCAGCCAGCGCAGTTCAGTGGAATCACAAAAAGAATATGTGGTGAATATGGTATCCTCGGTCTTTGAATTGGCCGGTGCGAAGGTCGTTCACAGCGAAGGTTATCCCGGCTGGCAACCAAATACAGAATCTGCGCTTCTGCAGCTTGCTGAAAAAGAATACCAAGCGCTCTACAACAAAAAAGCGAAGGTGAAAGCAATCCATGCTGGTCTGGAATGCGGACTGTTTCTCGAAAAATATCCTAACCTCGACATGATTTCTATCGGGCCCGACATGACGGATGTACATTCGCCCGATGAAAAAATGAAGATCTCTTCCGTTGGCAAATTTTGGGATTATCTGGTTAGAATACTGGAAACAATTGAATAAATAGTATGCCATGATGCGCCGTGTTGTTGTCTTGGTTTTCCTGCTGATGGCATGCAACCCGGGGATCTTCTCCCAGGAATATTTCCGGGTGATGTTCTACAATGTAGAGAACCTGTTCGACACGAAGGATGATTCGTTAAAAAACGACAACGACTTTCTTCCGGAGGGGTTTATGCGATGGAGTTCCTGGAAATATTGGGAGAAACTACGCAATATCACCCGCGTGATCACGGCAGTAGGTGGAATGCAGTCGCCCGCACTGGTGGGGTTGTGCGAAGTGGAGAATGACAGCGTCATCTTCGATCTTACCATGCGATCCCCCTTGCGGGCACAGGAATATGCCTACCTTGTTTCCGACTCACCCGATGAGCGCGGCATTGATGTAGCGCTGCTTTACCAGCGACACCAATTCAAATTACTGGAAAGCAGGGAGTATGAGATCCGATTTGGCAAACAACTCCAACGACCTACCCGAAACATCCTCCATGCCGTGGGACAACTCATCAACGGCGACACGCTCGATGTGTTTGTCTGCCATTTCCCGTCACGCAGTGACGGACAACGGAAAACAGAACCTTTGCGAATAGCAGCCGCGGAGCTCTTGCGGGAGAAAACGGACAGTCTTTTTCTGACACGGGAAGAGACCCACATCCTCATTATGGGTGACTTCAACGATCACCCAGACAACAAAAGCCTGTCACACACGCTTCAGGCGAAGCCTATCCCGGTGCTACCCGAAAAAAAAGAGTTGTACAACATGTTCTATCACCGCATGAAGGAGCGCGACTTCGGAAGTTATAAGTTCCAGGGACGCTGGGAAGTGCTCGACCAGTTTATTGTAAGCGGAAATCTGCTGATGAGGTCGAACACCCTCCACCTCAACGAAAATAATGCGCTGATTTTTAAGGAAGAGTTTCTATTGGAAGAGGACACCCGCTATTACGGGAAAAAACCGTACAGGACAAACACAGGTCCACGCTTCCTGGGTGGTTTCAGCGATCACCTGCCCATATACATGGATCTGATTGTGCGGCTTTAGTGAACTTAAGTGAGCATAGCCAGGTTTGTCTAAGCTATGCCATAGCGAGTGAATATCTGGTTTTTGTGAACTTTATACTAAAACACAGCGCCTTTTTCACAAATAAATTCTACATTTGCATTTCATATCGTATGGAAAATATAAACTTTCAAACAAATAAAACCTATGAATCCACTTCTCATTAATTTAAACGGTTGGGAAATACCCATCATTGTATTGGTCATTTTGATTCTCTTCGGAGGTAAAAAAATACCCGAATTCATGAAAGGATTGGGCAAGGGAATTAACAGCTTTAAAAAAGGTCTGAATGATCTTGAAGATGACATTAAAGCTGATCCTACCGAACACAACTCAAACTCAAACGGCAACAAGTAAACAGGCAAAGAGGGTACGATAAATACTTTTCTTACACACTGAGCAATAATCTATTCTCGATCACAACCTGACCTTTTTCGGGTTGTTGTCGGGAATTAAATTCTATATCGCAGGGTAAATATGGCAGAGAAAGAAATGTCCTTTTGGGATCATCTGGAGGAATTCCGATGGACACTGATCCGTATTATCATTGCGGTGATCGTTTTTTCCATTGTGGGATTTATCATTATACCCCACATCTTTGACACCGTGATTCTTGCACCCAGAACATCGGATTTCATCACCTACCGGTTTCTGGAAAAAGCTGGTGAATACATTCCCTTTTTACCCGACTTCTCAGCAGAAGCTTTCAATGTGAAAATGCTCAACATCAACATGACGACGCAGTTCATGACATACATTTCCACGTCGTTCGCATTTGGAGTACTCTGCACCATACCCTTTATATTGTTTGAACTTTGGAAGTTTATCAGTCCTGCCCTTTACGAGAACGAAGCAAAAGGAGTAAAAACAGCTTTCGGGTTCGGAGGATTCATGTTTGTGATCGGGTGTCTGGTGGGTTATTTTATTGTGTTCCCCCTGATATTCCGGTTCTTGATCACCTTTGAGTTGAGCGAGTCAATCGAGAACATGATCTCTCTCGACTCCTACATGAGCAACTTCTACACCCTTATCCTGATCATGGGACTGGTGTTTGAGCTTCCTTTGGTCTTTTGGCTGCTCTCGAGCCTGGGACTGGTCTATCGTCCTTTCTTCAAGAAATTCAGGCGACATGCTATCGTGGGTGCCCTGATACTGGCCGCCTTTATCACGCCTTCCGGTGATCCATTCTCTCTCTTCGTCGTCTCGCTTCCTCTCTATGCCTTATGGGAAATAAGCGCTTTTATCGTGAAGAAAGAGCCGTCTGCGGAAGAGGAGGAAGAAGAGAATCTCCCTGCACTGCTTAAATAATCGTTTCCTCTTTAGAAACCGTTATTAACAACCTTCTTTCCAAAGGGAGTAAACGCAAGCTTCATCAACTTAAAATGCTGATTGCCAAAAGGAATTCCGATAATGGAGATATAAAAAAGCAGGCCGAACAATAAATGAGTGAGCACGATGGGAAGCCCTCCCACAAAAAACCAGATCACATTCATCAGCAGAGAAAGACAACCTGAGGACGATTCATTGTGAATAACCCTTTTTCCGAAGGGCCACAAGGCTACCTCTGCCAGCTTGAGCGACTGAAGCCCGAAAGGGATGCCAACGATGGTAATCATCAGCGCCAGGCTGCCCACTACATATTCGATGGCTACAAAAACACCCCCAAAGACAAACCAAATGATGTTCCCAAGTGTTTTCACTTTACGGCTATTACTTCAATTTCCACCAGTGCGTTTTTGGGAAGTGTCTTCACGGCAAAAGCTGAACGAGCCGGAAACGTGCCGCTGAACTGAGCTGCATACACTTCGTTCATCCCCCCAAAGAGTGCCATATCCTCCAGAAACACCGTCGTCTTGACAATATGGTCAACATTGACCCCTGCGGCAGACAAGACCGCGTTGATATTCATAAAAACCTGTGCCGTTTGTTCCTTGATACCGCCCGGCACCAACTCTCCCGTGGCGGGGTCGATGGGCAACATTCCCGAAAAAAAGAACATGCCGTTCGCCTCTATAGCCTGACTATATGGGCCAATAGCTGCAGGCGCGTTGTTTGTTGAAATTTCTTTTTTATCCATTGTTATAATTGTTAGTTTCATTGATCGGCAGTCGGCCTTTAACAATAATCAATCAGCCGGCTCCCGAGCTTTACAGCTTATATCTTCACGATGCGTCTCGTATGCTCACCCTTTTGTTCTTCTCTGCCTTACAACCTCATAGATCATCACTCCCGCGGCAACAGAGACATTGAGGGACTGAATGTTGCCAAATTGCGGAATCTTCACCAGCTCATCGCTAACACGCAGATGATCTGAGGCAACACCCATATCTTCTGCCCCCATCACGATGGCTGTTGGCACGGAAAAATCGGAGTCGGTATAAAATGTGGCTGCTTTTTCTGTTGCTGCCACCACTTTGACGCCGCTATTTCTCAGGAAGACAATGGCTTCCTTCAGGTTTTGCTCCCGACAGACAGGGATCGTATGTAAAGCACCGGCCGATGTCTTGATGGCATCGGCATTCACTGTTACGCTCCCGCGTGCCGGGATTACAATGGCGTTCACACCGGCTACTTCACACGTACGGGCAATAGCACCAAAATTTCGCACATCGGTAATACCGTCCAATAGAAGAATGAAAGGATTTTTTCCTTCTTCATAAAGCAATGGCACAATATTCTCCAGCTTCTGATAGGTGACGGCAGAGGTGAACGCAATCACGCCCTGGTGGTTCTTCCGGGTAATACGGTCGATACGTTCAAGAGGAACCCGCTGCATCGGTATTTCGTACGCACGAAGCAGCTGCTGGAGCTCCATAAACAATTCTCCAGACAGTTCACGCTTTACCAGTACCTTATCGATATCCTTCCCGGCCTCGACCGCTTCCATCACGGCACGGATGCCGAAAATCATCTCTTTTTCTTTCATATGATTAAAACTATTTATTTCCAGGGCATCATACGGAACTCGCTTTTAATCATATTCTTGTGTAAAAATAGTTTTCATGCTCGTTTCATATAATTTTTCTTTACAACCTTATCTCACGATGCGCCTTTACTCTTAAGCGCCTCATGTCTTATTCTTGTGCCTGATCTCTTTTGTGTCTAATAAAGGCTTCTCTCCCAGCATTACCCGTGCATTCTCTACAGCTTGTGCCGAGATCTCCGCACCACTGAGCATACGTGCAATTTCAGCTACCCGTTCGTCGGGTGTCAGCTCTTTGAGCTGTGTGGTGACTGTCTCGGCCGTTTCATCTTTGTAAACCACGAAATGAGCATGCCCCTTCGAAGCAATTTGTGGCAGATGGGTAATGGCCATCACCTGCATCTCCCTGCTCATCTCTTCCATAATTGTCCCCACTTTATCGGCAATCTCTCCCGATGTACCGGTATCAATCTCATCAAAAATGATGGTAGGCAGAGCAGTGGCACCGGCGATCATCGATTTTAAGCAGAGCATCAGTCGTGACATCTCACCTCCCGATGCAATCTGCGACACGGGTTGCAACTCTCTGTTTTTATTGGCAGAAAAGAGAAATTGCACATTGTCGGCCCCGGTAGCATCAGGGTGACTCTTGGGAGTAAACTCACATCGAAACCGGGTGTTGGCCATCTTCAAAAAAGTAAGTTTCTCTACAAGTTCTTTTTCTATGTCGGGAGCGGCAGCCTCTCTTTTTTGGGTCAACCGCCTTGCTTTGCCTAGCATGGCGGATCTCTTAATCTCTACCTCCTTCTCCAACGAAGCCAGTCGTTCGTCAAGCGAGTCAATATTTTGAAGCTTCATCCCCATCTCATCGCGCAACAGAGCCAACTGATCCACGGTAGCTACGGAATGCTTCTTCTGCAGGTCATAAATCACACCCAGTCGATCTTCAAGCAGCTGCTGCCGATCTGGATCAAAATCGATCTCTTCAAAGAGACGCGATGCCTCCTCGCGCACATCTTTCAGCTCGATATATGCTGTATCAACTCTCATGGCCAGCTCAGCCACCCTGGGAAAGACGGCCTGCAGCTGTTGCAGTGTATCTCTCACTGTCCGCAGCATTGATTCCACATTTTGCTCATCGCCCGACAGCAGTGACGTAACAGCAAAGAGTCCCGATTTGATTTCTTCCGAATGAGTGACAGCCTCCAGCTCGGTCTCTAGTTTCTCCTGTTCACCGGGTTGTAGTGCTGCTTCGGATAAAGCTGTATACTGGAACCGCAAATAGTCTTCTTCCTCCTTATTTTTACGGGCCTGCCGATGCAGCTCTTTCAGCATTTGTTCAACGGAACGATAATCGGTAAAAGCCTTTTCATATTCCATCCGCTCATTTCTGGTGTCGGCAAGCAGATCCACTACGTTCAGCTGAAACAAATTATCATTCAATGCCAGATTTTGATGTTGGGAATGGATATCGATGAGTCTGTCGCCAAATCCTTTCAGATCGTTCAGGTAAACCGGCGAGTCATTAACAAAAGCCCGCGACTTGCCGTTCGACCAAATTTCCCGTCGTAGAATGCATTCCTCTCCGTCGAAGACCCAATCAAGTTTTTCAAAAAGAGGTTCCATGCAATAGGCAGATATGTTGAAAACACCTTCAATCACGCATCTCGTTTCACCCTGTTTGATGTGGCGTACGTCGGCGCGTTGGCCGAGAATCAGGGAGAGTGCACCCAAAATAATGGATTTTCCTGCCCCCGTTTCACCGGTAATCACAGAAAATCCTTTGTCGAATTCGATATGAAGCGAGTCGATCAATGCATAATTCTGAATGGATAGCGATTTTAACATATTATTTTATCTCAACTTTTCAAGCACGGTGCCACGTGCAGGATATATTTTCCTGAGCGTCTGATAAGCTTCTCGTTTTGTTATTACGCTGCCGGTTGAAAGCAGCGAGATAAGTTCATCGAGTTTGGCATCACCAAACATCGGAATCAATACCGAGCCGGGGTGCTCTTCGTGGAGCAATAAAAGAGGCAATACCGAAGAGGCTATATTCTCCATCCCCACCGAAGCGTTGGCAGACAACAAATCGAGTCCCAACGCGTGGTACCTATACCACATCTTCCGGAACTCTTCCCCAAATCCTTCGTTGAAGGAGATTGCCGTGACTGAACGGCTCCGGCTGTTTCTGTCCATCTCCCATCCTCTCCAGCCGAAGGGTTGCACGGATGCGGCAATCTGTTCCATTTCACGGAAGAAAGGAGTTCCACCCAAAGGAGCATCGGCGTCACCCGCGAGTCCGAGGATCAGGTAAACATAAAAAGCGACGGTTGCCGTGAGGTTGTCCTGCACAAAATGGGGGTCGAACAACAAGGGTTGATATGCCGTATACCCGAACTCGAGATGCTTATCGCGTATATTCAGCATCGGCGTTTCCCGAGCATCATCACGTACCGGTCTGCGTGACTGCACATACAATTCCCCCCTGAACATGCCGTTTGAAACGACCTCGGTAATCAGTAATGTAAACATGCAATCAATCTTTTCATACGAATCAGCGGAAAGATCACTCCACCTGCGTCCATTGATGAAGGTGCGCAATGCCTCTTCAAGCGAGGCGAACAACTGCTTGCTAGTTCCCTGCACAAGGTCGCTCTGTACCTTTACCGTAGCATGCAACTCTCCTGCCGACAGAGAGAAAATCCCTGCCGTTGTAAACATCCAAACAAACAAACACTTCAGAATAACTCCCATTCCGCTCATGAAATTTTTTCCGGAATCCTTCCCCTGGCTTTTACGAACAAAATTACACATTATTTTGGATAATCTGTTTTCAGGGTGCGAAGAATGTCGGCTCAATTACCCGGAATTCTGCTCTGCGATTGACCTGATCAGCAACTGCCTGTTGCGGGGGTGGAAGCTTCCCGACGAATTCTTCCGTGAGCAGGTCTCCTTCCTTCAGAAAAACATGCTTGGCTGCAATATTTTTGCTCACACGCTTGGGTTCTGTTTCTCCCAGCCCCGTAGCTGTGAGTCTGTTCTCGCCGATGCCTCTCGCCGTGAGATAATCGGCCACCGCCTGCGCCCGTCTTGCAGAAAGATCCAGGTTATAAGCTTCACTGCCGTTGCGGTCGGTATGGGCGGTAAGTTCAATTGTTATCTCCGGATATGTTCGAAGAAGTGCGACAAGTTTATCGAGCTCCTCCTTCGACTCTGGACGGAGGGTGGCACAGTCATAATCATAGAATATATTTTCCATAACGACAGGCTTGTCATAAGGAATCATTTCAAAATCAACATAGTAAAGTGTATCTTTCTCTTCGGATGTTGTGCGGAGAGATTGCTTCTGATTGAGAAAACCTTCAGCACTCGCCATCAGCAAATAATCCACCCCCCTGGCTGCTATAAACTGGTATTCCCCCTTTTGGTTAGTGATAAATCGCAGTTGTGATCCGTCGCTTCCCACCACGCTCACTGTTGCACCAGGGATAAACTCATCCTCCTGATCCACAGCAAACCCTTTCACCCGGATCGTTGTCTTCTGATAGAAAAAGGAATAGAGATGATCGTAGCCGCGCACATCGTCTCTGTTGGAACTAAAAAAGCCCTCTTCTGCATCGCGCACAAAAGTGATACCGAAATCATCCGCCGGAGAGTTTAACGGCGCAGGCAAAGAACGAAGCTTCCATCTGCCTGAGTTCTTCTCCCTCACCGCCTCAAACAGATCCAAGCCTCCCCTCCCGGGATGTCCGTCGGAAGAAAAATAAAGTGTGGAATCGGTCCGCATATAGGGAAACATTTCGTTTCCGGCACTGTTGACCGGCAGGCCCAAATTCTCCGGCAGGCCCAAACTCAGCGGCATATTCAAACTCCCCGATGCATCTACTTCAAGGCCGGACTTTATCTCCACCCGCCAAATATCTTTTCCGCCCTGTCCCCCCGGCATATCGGAAACAAAATAGAGAAAACGACCGGATGGGCAAATAGCCGGATGGGCAAATAGCGACAATGTGTCGCCCTTTACGATCTGAAGAGGTCGGCCGGCAGTCCATTTTCCATTCACCCTCTTCGAATAATAAATAGAGGTGCCTGCGGAGCGATGAGCATCGGCTCCGCTAAAAGTATAAAACATCCATACTCCGTCATGCGAAACGGAGGGAGTACCCTCATCGAAGCCGGTGTTTATTTCGCCAGAAAGGCGTTTCGGTTTCTTCCACGTCCCACTTACGTCCTTTTCAGAAATAAACAGATCGTTGTACTTCATTCCTGTCACCGGACTTCTTGTCTCCCCCGCCACTTCGTCCCTCGACGAGGTGAAGTAGAGATGACTATCCCGGTGTGCCAGCACCGGACTAAATTCAGCACGCGCAGAATTGAACAGATCCATCCGCCGCGCCACATAACGGGAAGGCCGCTCATGCTGTGCCATTACGACACCTTCCAGTCCATTCGCAGCAAGCCGGTGTCCCGGCTGTAGGCGCAGAAAATTGCGATATGCTTCCGTCGCCTCCGAATATTTCCCCTCCCGGTGAAGCATCCGGGCGTAAGAAAGGAGCATCATCGTATCGGGATAGCCAAAGCGAATGGCATTGCCGTACGCAACCACGGCACGCGCGGACTGGTTCAGTGCCCGGTAATTTTCCGCCATTTCAAAAGCGATCACACCACGCATGGCGTAATCATCCCGCGAAATATTCCGGTACAGTTTTCGGTATGTCTCACTTGCTGCATGATACTCCCCACGCACATATTGCGCCCTCGCATCGCTTAGCTTCGCCTGATCACAGGAAACCGAAAAAACAGCAATGGCCAGCAGTAAATATGTAATCCGTAATCTCAAAAAAAGCGTTTATGTTCTAAACGGATTTTAACATGAAATATTGTAAATACCGGATCACGACTGATGTTCGGGCCTCAGCAGGTCGTTTACTGTCTTCACGGGGTTGAAGGTGGAAACCGGTACCTCTACAAAAATTGTATTCCAGTCGCTCATGGCCCCATTCCACAAGCCCGGCATCTCCAGCGCCTTGAGCTCCTTCCCGCTCTTCGACTTGTGGGAGATGAATCCGGTATCGGGATCGACAAACCTTATCAGGTCGAACTTGTCACCCTGATAGTTTCTCACACCACAGACCACGTCAACAGGATTAAAATGCGACCCTTTTCTGAAAGCATCCATCGCACAGGGATCATTTTTATCGATCTGGGAACTCTCCAGGATCTGGAGCGAGGAGGTACCATCGGGATTAACCGCAATAAAGGGACCACCACCGGGCTCACCCACATTCTTTACCATTCCACACACCCGGAAAGGACGGTCGAGTTTTCTTTTCAGATAAGCTTTGAGAGCATCATCGTTATCAAAATTCCGCGGACTTGAAACAAACAACTCTTTCTCAGTAAAGTCCAGCATTTCATGCAGCTCCGCTGCAGACACCTCGCCGCTGTCGAGTTTTTTCAGGTAGTCGAATGACCGCTGCTGCATGGTCACCAGGATTCCCGCCAGCAGTTTTTTATAATGTGCTTCGTTCTCTTTCATCCTGTCCGGGACCACATTATCAATATTCTTAATAAAAATAATATCCGAATCTATGTCATTCAGGTTTTCAATCAGCGCTCCGTGACCTCCCGGACGGAAAAGCAATGAACCATCCTCTTCCCGGAAAGGCTGATTGTGCATATCCACAGCAATGGTGTCGGTGTAAGATTTCTGGATACTGAATGTCACCAGAAAAGAAGCGCCCAGTTTAAATTCATAATTTAGCTTTCTGGCAGCCACAAGCAGTTCAAACAACTCCTTGTGTTCTTCTGACACGGTGAAGTGCACACACACCTCGCCCGCTGCATTTTTGGCATAAAGAGTACCCTCCGTCAGATGCTCCCCCACAGGGGTTCGGTTTCCCTCAGAATATTTATGAAAGAGAAGCAATCCTTTTGGCATATTACCATAATTCAACCCCTCGGGATAAAGCAATGCGGCCACCACCTCCTTGAATTTACCTTCGCCACACAACTCCTCCGCACCTTTATCGAAGAGATCCTTACAGGTCTCGTCCAGCGAAACAAAAAATGCGAACCGGGTCAACTGTGCAAAAAATGTTTTTTCGAAAGCAGTGACAGGTTCTTCATAATCTGCATCAAGAAAAGTATACAGATCTTTGAACATCCGACTTGCGGCACCCGAGGCCGGCACAAATTTGGTGATGGTCCTCTCTCCCTTCAGGTAATCGTGCCACGCTTTCAGGTAGGCCTCCTCCTCTTTTTTCGTCACACTCACGATTCCTTTATCCACAGAAGCTGCTGCCACAATAGACAGGTAGGGAAATCCGGTATTGAAATGATGCAGCTGTGCATCAATTTGTGCCTGTGAGATTCCTTTCTCACGCAGCAAATTAAGGTCTTGTTGTGTAAACATAGCCTGTATAATTAATAAATTAAAAAAGAATGCCTTGTTGTCTACTCCTCCAAAGGTAAGAAAATCTTCCCGAACAGCTACGTTCACAATCATCATTTTTATTCGGACAAATAGATGGAGCTATTGACAAGTGCTTTTTTCAAGAATCCCTCCATACTTGTGTATCATAGACTTTATCATGGAGCGACCCCGACATATTGGCAGAATTGAAAGAAAAGAGAAAATTTGGCACAACATTTGAAAAGGAATGATGTAAAGAAACAATCTTTCGGCAAATATATGCCGTCAGATCGTAAAAAAACAAGTCAGAAACATATAAAATTAAACATACGACAGACTATGGGAAAAATAATTGGAATTGACCTGGGAACGACCAACTCTTGCGTATCCGTCATGGAAGGCAACGAACCGGTGGTGATTCCCAACAACGAAGGCAAACGCACCACCCCTTCGATTGTGGCTTTTATGGACAGTGGTGAACGCAAGGTGGGAGATCCGGCTAAACGGCAGGCCATCACCAACCCCAACAACACCGTCTCTTCCATCAAGACATTCATGGGAGAAACATTCGACAGGGTGCAGAAAGAGATAGGACGCGTACCTTACAAGGTAGTTCGCGGCGACAACAATACACCCCGTGTGGATATCAACGGGCATCTCTATTCTCCGCAGGAAATATCGGCCATCGTATTGCAGAAGATGAAAAAAACGGCCGAGGACCATCTGGGACAAGAGGTAAAAGAGGCAGTAATCACTGTCCCTGCATACTTTAGCGATGCACAGCGCCAGGCAACCAAAGAAGCCGGCGAGATTGCAGGGCTCACCGTACGCCGCATCGTCAACGAGCCCACCGCAGCTGCATTGGCCTACGGACTCGACAAGCAGAACAAGGACTCCAAGATCGCTGTATTCGACCTGGGAGGGGGTACATTCGACATCTCCATTCTGGAGCTGGGCGATGGCGTCTTCGAAGTGAAATCGACCAACGGCAATACTCACCTTGGTGGGGACGACTTTGACCACCGCATCATCGACTGGCTGGCAGAGGAATTTCTGAGCGACGAGGGCATCGACCTGCGCAAAGACCCGATGGCACTACAGCGTCTGAAAGAAGCTGCAGAGAAGGCAAAAATTGAACTTTCCAGTGCCACTACCACTGAAATAAACCTCCCGTATATCATGCCGGTGAACGGTATACCCAAGCACCTGGTAAAAACACTTACCCGTGCCAAATTCGAACAGCTGATCGACGATCTGCTACAGAAGTGTGTGGATCCTTGCCAAACGGCCATGAAGGATGCCGGAATGTCCAACTCCGACATCGACGAAGTGATTTTGGTGGGTGGTTCCACCCGTATCCCTGCCGTGCAGAACCTGGTAGAAAAACTCTTCGGTAAAAAGCCTCACAAGGGTGTGAATCCCGACGAGGTAGTAGCCATTGGCGCCGCTATCCAGGGAGCCGTACTGACGGGAGAGGTAAAAGATGTGTTGTTGCTCGACGTCACACCGCTTTCGCTCGGCATTGAAACCCTGGGTGGTGTCATGACCAAACTGATTGATGCGAACACAACCATCCCCACAAAAAAGAGCGAAGTCTTCTCTACAGCGAGCGACAACCAGCCCTCTGTGCAGATCAACGTGCTGCAAGGTGAGCGTTCGATGGCACGTGACAACAAACAGATCGGCGTCTTCAACCTCGACGGCATTCCACCTTCTCCACGTGGCATTCCTCAAATTGAAGTGACCTTCGATATTGATGCGAACGGCATCCTGAGCGTTACGGCTAAAGATAAAGCCACGGGCAAAGAACAAAAAATTCGCATAGAAGCATCCTCCGGCCTGAGTGACGACGAGATCAAGCGCATGAAGGAGGAAGCAGCCGCCAATGCAGAAGCCGACAAGCTCGAGAAGGAACGCATCGACAAGTTGAACCACGCCGATGCAACCATCTTTCAGACCGAAAAACAGCTGAAAGACCTCGGCGACAAGATACCCGCCGACAAAAAGGCACCGATCGAAGCGGCTCTTACCAAACTGAAAGAGGCCCACAAAGCACAGAATCTGGAGGGAATCGACGCTGCCACCAACGAACTGAACACCGCTTTTCAGGCAGCATCGCAAGATATGTACAACGCCACCAACGCGCAGGCAGGTGCGCAACCGGGCGCTGATGCAGGTGCACAATCTTCGCAGGGCAGCGGTCAATCTGCAGAAGATGTCACCGACGTGGATTTTGAAGAAGTGAAGTAATTTAACATTATAAACGATTACAAACAATCAGCATAGAGACTGTCTCAAAATAGAGGCAGTCTCTATTTTTTTGTACTATGTTCAAAAGAACGGCAAGTTCTCATTCCATCAACGAGAACTAACCTAATACCTTAAAGATTAACATCTTTAAGCTCCTTTAAAGGAGTACAAAAATAATGCTTAAATCATACACTACCAACGATATCCGATTCTTGTGGTTGAGCGGGATGAATGTCCCGGATCATAACTCCATCAACCGGTTCCGTTCGGGACGAACGCAAGCAAGCTTCAAGGTGGATTACAAAGACAATCTTTGGCGTAATTTCGGAAGCGAAGAAGGCAGACGCACTATCAATCTGGTAATGAAAATGAAACAAGGTTCAGTTTCTGATGCAATTAAAATACGGGAAGAAAAAGCCGACTTCTCTCTATCCGGGCACTCGCAGATTTACGCTTACCTGGATAACGATGATGGGAAAAAATCGGTGCGATTTCATTGAGGAGTTTCTCATGACCGGAGAAGTCAAGCAGCGATTTACTCTGGAATAAAACGAGGTTTTTAACAAATAAGCAGAATGGGGAACAACCTGCACCAACTTGTCCATAAAGCACCCATTCAAGGGGTATGGCATATTGAAATATCAGGGTAAGAACTGATAACAGAAATACACAAACTGATAAAACATTTTAAACCATGACTGCAAAAATAGTGAAAGGAGTCAGCTTTTCAGGCGCTGTCGTGTATATGCTGAGCAAGAAAGAAAAAGGCTGAACGTTATAAACGAAATAGATATTCATTTACAACACATTGTTAACCTTCAAGTGTTAAGTAGCAAACTCTTAATAAAAATGAAACTACCTCGTAACAATTATAACTTTTCTTTGTAATAAAGTTCCAATTCTTTAATGAAATTAGATAAAAACTTTATGATTAAATTTAAATTGTCGAGCATATTTATATGCTTTATTGTAATTTCTTTGTCCTATTCACAAAGAATTTCTGCACAAAACAGCAACCTGCGGGGAACTGTCAAAGATGTTGAAGGTGCACCGCTCATTGGAGTAAATGTTGTTCAGAAAGGAACAACAAATGGAACTGTTACAAACGTTGATGGTAACTTTTCAATTGACGTTCCAGCAAACACTGTATTAGTTTTTACGTATATCGGATTTTCTTCCAAAGAAGAATTGCGAAACGGTAGAAACTTTATGGAAGTAACACTTTCTGAAGATCACCATGTATTGGAAGAAGTTGTTGTAACTGCGCTTGGATTAAAAAGAGCTGAACGAAGCCTTGGATATGCTGTTAGTCAAATTGAGTCCGATGCAATAAACACAAATAAAACAGTCAATGTGCAAAGTGCATTGATGGGTAAAGTTGCCGGCTTAGATATTGGAGAGGCTGCGACTGGAATCGGCGGTTCGAAAAGGACCGTGATAAGGGGAATTTCATCCATATCCACTTCCGGAGACTCATCACCGTTGTGGGTTGTTGACGGAATACCTATTAGCTCGGGAAGTTTTGGCAAAAGCTCCGACGCCATGGGAGGCATTGATTATGGGGATGGCGTATCGGGATTAAATCCCGACGACATAGAATCCATCTCCGTTCTGAAAGGTAATGCTGCAGCTGCTCTGTATGGTTCACGTGCATCTAACGGGGTTATTATTGTTACAACCAAAAGTGGAACAACTGCCAGAAAGGGTTATTCAATTGATATTTCCTCAACCACAAGTCTCTCGACTATCAACGATTTAACAGATTGGCAGTATGAATACGGCCAAGGTAGAGATGGTGTCAGGCCGACAAGTCAACAGGAGGCGCTCGTTACCGGAGTTTCAACATGGGGCGAGAAATTAGATGGGAAGCCAACTGTGCAATTCGACGGTATCGAACGGCCTTATTCGGCTCAAAAAAATAATATGAAAAACTTTTACTCAAACGCTTTACTGACTTCCAATACACTTGCTATTTCAAGAAACATGGAAAATACGAACTTCCGTTTGTCGTTTGGGCATACCGATAGTAAAGACTTTGTAGAAACAGGTAAATTCATTAAGAGAAATGTCTCTGTTAATGCCGGTACTCAAATCGATTGGTTCTCTGTGGACTTGAGTTCAATGTATATTTACGAAGGAGCAAAAAACAGGCAATACGTAGGTGGTAATGTAAGAAATGCCAATTATACCTTGACGTTGATCCCGTCAAACATCAATGTTCTGGACATGAAACCCGGATATCATCCAGATGGTACTGAACTTATTTTCACCGATGGTGCGGTTACCAATCCCTATTTTGTAATTGACAGGGTATACGAAGAAGATAGTAAAAATCGGCTTATGAATTCAATTACATTAAAGGCTGAACCTTTCAAAGATTTTTACTTACAAAGTAGATTATTGCAGGATTATTACTTTTTCAGGCGGATGAATTATCAACCCGAAGGTATGAACTGGCAACCTTTTGGAGGCGAATTAAGAGAACTTTGGCAGGAATTTCAGGAAATGAACTATGAGTTTACAACCGGTTATCGTACAACTGCAAATCAATTGTCATTCAATGCTATGCTGGGAGGAAATATAATGCATCGTTTGGCCCGTTCAAATTCAGATTCGGGAACACCGTTTGTTATTCCCGGCATTTACACGTTAAACAATACATTAACCAAAACTCCTTCGATGGGAAAAGTGGAATCACAAACAAATTCGTTATTCGGAATGGCTGAATTTGGATACAATAACTACCTCTACTTAACTTTAACCGGAAGAAACGATTGGTTTTCAACCCTACCTATAGACAACAACAATTTATTTTATCCTTCTGCTTCGTTGAGTTTTGTATTTACGGATGCTTTTAAATTACCCGAAAACATAATTTCCTATGGTAAGTTAAGAAGTTCCTTTGCCAGAGTCAGTGGCGGAGCTGAACCATACAGTCTGGATTTGGAATATGGGTTAGACAGTAAAAACTATAACGGACAGGTGTTGCAAAAGATCAATTCATCTGAAATTCCCAATAAAAAATTACGTCCGTTGATTTCCTCGGAATACGAAATAGGACTGGAATCGAGATTATTTAACGGGCTTTTATACTTTGACGTAGCTTATTACAACAAACAGGTAAGAGACGATATTGTGTCGGTTACCGTTTCAAATACAACCGGTTACAGCGAGGCAATTATGAATACAGGAAACATCAATAATTATGGCGTTGAAGCAATGGTGGAGGTAAAACCAATAAATAATCGGAAGTTTGTGTGGACAAGTACTGCTGTTTTTGCAAAAAATTACAACAAGGTTATTGGTTTAGGAGGCGACATCAAAAGTATCCAGATAGGTAGAGCAAAAAATGACGGTGTTTTCATAAACATTGATGAAGGACAGCCATATGGGGTTATCAAAGGTTCAGTTTACAAAAGGGATGAAAAAGGCAATATAATTTTCGATAAGAGTGGCTATCCTATTGTTGGCGATGGGTCAACTATTTTGGGTATTGGATATCATGATGTTATTGCCGGGTGGACAAACAAGTTTGACTTTGGTAATGTTTCTCTTAGTTTCTTACTTGATGGAAAATTCGGTGGAAAGATTTATTCTCAAACAAATAGATGGGCATACACTGCCGGTAAGCATAAAAACACCCTGAACGGGCGTGAAAACGGTATCATAGGTGTGGGCGTTAAAGAAGACGGCTCTGTTAATGATACTCGCATAGATCCTGTAAATATTTCTTCCTATTACTCAAGGTTAGCAAGTATTGCTGAAGAATTCGTGTTCGATGCCAGCTATATTAAATTCAGAGAAATAGCTTTAACGTATTATCTTCCGGGTAAAATATTACAGAAGACACCTCTTACAAGAGCTTCAGTCTCGTTAACAGGTAGAAATTTGTTTTATTTAATGAATAAACTGGACAATATTTCACCCGAAAGCCATGTTTCGAGTTCAAATGTACAGGGTTTGGAAAACTCAGGATACCCTGAGGCACGGACATTTGGCGTTAATTTGAATATTACTTTTTAAAAATTAGTCGTTATGAAACGAGCATAAGAATCATTCATACCCAAGTAAATGATTATCGCGAGTTCCATACACATTGATGTAAAAAATAAAAAATCGTATGAAACACAAAAATATATTTATATTCCTGCTGATCTCCATTACCTTTATGTCATGTGATAAAGGATTTGAAGAAATGAACAAAAGCGAAGACCTTGTAACGCAGCCTACGTTGGATTATATGATTCCCACAATACAGTTAACTTTATTTGAAAGGTCTTATTATACCCATTATACAATGATTGCCAGGCTTGCACAGCAAATGCATGTTTCAAATGTTGAAAGCGGTAGAACCAGATCAACGACCATGAGTCATTTATTTGAGTATCAGTATTCGAATGTTATTAAAAATGTGGTTGATGTTATAGAAAAAACCAAAAACAATCCTGATTTGGTCAATTATCATGCGATGGCTTCAATTATGCGTGCCTATGAAATCAGCAGATTGACTGATGCCTACGGCGATGTGCCATATAAGGAGGCCGGTCTGGGATATGAACAACAAGCTTATTATCCTAAATATGAGCCGCAACAAGAAATTTATAAAGGGATAATAGATGAGGTTAAAACTGCTATTAAAAGCTTCGATGCATCAAAAAAAATGGTACCTGCTTCTTCCGATATTATTTATAAGGCTAAAATAGACAGTTGGAAAAGATTAGGTAATAGTCTTTTATTGCGCTTTGGAATGAAAATTTCCAAAGCTGACCCTGTTTTGGCAGAAACAACTGTTAAAGAAGCATTTGCAGGGGGTGTAATGCAATCAAATGATGATTCTTTTGTTGTATTTTATTTGCCGGATACTTATTATTCAACAACTGCAAATGGAAATGCCGCTGCCAATAAATACGACTACAAGTGTACTGATGCATTTATTGATTTGCTGAAGAACACCAACGATCCACGGTTGAGTGTATATGTGATGTTGCCCGATGGAAATACCGACCCTGCCGTACAACAAGGATATAAACTTTTTCAATCTGATAACACAAGTAAGAAAATTGTTTCTACTCCCAATACTAAAACGTACGCCAATTTTCATTCTCCTTATGTTCACATGAGTTACGCTGAAACGCTTCTCTTGCTTTCGGAGGCCATATTGAATGGCTGGATTTCAGGTGATGCAAAAAGTTATTTTTTGAATGGTGTAAGGGCGAATTTAGAATTTCAACGAATCTATGGGAACAACGGTATTATACCTGAATCGGAAATTTCCGACTACATCAATTCATTAAACTTTGATCCCCAAAAAATTACAGACGCGAGAAATCAGCTTTATACACAAATGTGGATTATGTTCTATTTCAACTGGAATGAGGCCTTTGCCACATGGCGTAGAACGGGTATTCCCAACTTTAATGAAGAATTCTCATCTAAAATAAACCGGAGACTGCTTTACCCGCAATCCGAATGGAACACTAACGGTGATAATGTAAGGGAAGCGGTTGCCAGACAAGGAGACGATGATGTTATGACACGTGTATGGTGGGATAAAAAATAACTCATGTCTGCTTGAAGAAATTTAAATAATATAAACTCTAAAAATAAAGTAATGCAACCAAAAAATAATCAACACTTTTTAATTACAGCCATAGCTTCTTTTTCATTTTTCTTTCAAGTGCAAGCTCAGGGAAGTTATTTAGCAGGTGATTTTCATCAGCACACCACTTATACTGATGGAGGTTATTCATTTGGGCACATGATGAGAAAAAATGCCCAATTCGGATTAGACTGGTGGGCAAACAGTGAGCATGGAGGAGGCTCATCTCGCTGGGCAACAGTTTCCGGCAGAGATTTGGGAACTACTGTAAATTGGGGTGATGTACAGGGTGTTACATTGCAAGGTATACGAGATCCTGAAAAACCGAATGATATGTGGCGCTGGCAGGTGTTGCGTGATTTTTCATTTAAAGATGTACAACTTTACCGAGAAGTTTTGCCACATAAGATAATACTTCAGGGAGTAGAATGGAATGCTCCTGGCTATGAACATGTGAATGTGTGTATAATAGATAATCAATTCGATTCAACGAATCCAAACTGTAACCCTGTTGCAGAATTTGAATATAAATTCGATAACGGCGACCTGGATATTTCTGAGCCTAACGGCTGGATAAAATCAAAAAAAGAAGGAAAAGAAAAAACTATCGAAGCGATAGAATGGATGCAAAAGAATTATCCTAAAACCTCATGGATTGTTCCAACTCATCCTGAAAGATCAAATCGACTTAAGATAGAAGATATACGAAATATGAATAACGCCGGGCCCGATGTTTGTTTCGGTTTTGACAGTCAGCCTGGTCATCAAAAAAGTAAAAATAGGGGAGGTTACAGACCTACTTCATACGGAGCAACCGGTGATGGGGCAAACGATGGTGCTACTTGGGGCGGTACAGGTGCTTTTGCTGCAAAGATAGGCGGAGTTTGGGATGCATTGTTGAGTGAAGGCCGAAGTTGGTGGTTATTTGCAAACTCAGATTGTCATGGCGAAAGTTCCGATTTTTATCCAGGCGAATACCAAAAAACCAAGATTTTTGTAAAAGAACATTCTGCGCAGGGAGTTGTTGACGGGTTACGTTCAGGTAATTCTTACATTGTTACTGGAGACTTAATTGATTCGTTGAAGTTTACAGTTGGTACGGCAACAATGGGTGAAACATTTCAAACAAAAAGCAACAATGTAACCATTAAAATAATTGTCAGGGATCCGGATAAGAATAACCATAATACATATAGCAGCCTTACAAACCCGGTTCTTGACCATATAGATATTATTTCTGGTAAAGTTTCAGGTAAAATCAGTCCGCAAGACCCGAGATATACGCAAGACGAAGTCTCCACAACAAAGGTAATCGCTCGTTTCGGTAAAAAAGCACATATAGATGCAAACGGTATTAAAACACAACTTTGGAAAGATTTGGGCAACGGGGTTAAAGAAATTACATTTACAACAAACATAAATTCGGATGTCTATTTCCGCCTAAGAGGAACGCATCACACCTTTGACAATAAAAACTCGGAAATAGATCAATATGGAAATCCGGTACTTGATGTTTTCGAAGCCAATGACGCCGCTAAAGCATTCGAAGATTTATGGTTTTACAGCAATCCTATTTTTGTGAACAAAATTAACTGAGTTTTTTTAGTCTTTCTTCATATCATAGTGGATGATCAAAGGGGTTATCCACTTTTTTGTTTTAAAATTATTGATAATAAGGGAATATGACGATAATTTACATTATGAACATTTCTACTTATAATCTCACAGTACAAAGTGCGTGTAAACTATAAATTAAGAAGTCATTGATGGAAATGTCATTTCTTTTAAAAAAGAAAAACATACATATAAAATGTCAACATATCCCTATCAATATGTAACAAACTCTTCACAAATTCTTTACCAAATCGTAACATCTTATCGATAAATTTGTGAGAAATTTATTGATAAAGAGAATAAATCTTACTTTATTACCTATGTCGATTTTTGCATCATGCCTAACTGCTCAGAATTAATTTTACAAGATTATTGACGTTGGTTAATTGACATCCGGTGTATAGGTTTTAAAACAAATGAAATTTATGGAGTATATGAAAGCTGTTATTTGTACGAAATATGGCGCTCCTGACGTGTTAAGACTTACCAAAGTACTCAAACCTAAACCCAAGAAAGATGAGGTTTGTATAAAGATTTATACCACTGGCGTAACGGCAAGTGACATGTTTATCAGAAGCTCGCAGGTTCCGTTATGGATGATGATACCCATGCGCCTGAAGATAGGGATTTTAAAGCCTAGAAAAGAGATTTTAGGCTCCGTGTTTTCCGGCGTTATTGAATCGGTCGGGGATGAAATCAAACGTTTTAAAGTAGGCGATGAGGTTTACGGAATGCCCGGATACACTTTCGGGACCTACGCCGAATACCTATGCCTGAAAGAAACAGATTCATCAAAAGGATGCATTGCTCTCAAACCCAAAAACATCACTCATGAAGAAGCGACCGCCGCCGCGTATGGCGGATTGCTTGCCCTGCAACAAGTTGAAAAGAGCAATCTTCAAAAAGGCCAAGAAATTCTTATTTACGGTGCGTCAGGGACATCGGGCACGCTTGCCATACAGATAGCAAAACATATCGGCGCCAAGGTTACCACTGTGTGCGGCAACACAAATGTGGAGATGGTGAAAAAGTTAGGTGCTGACGAAACAATAGACTATACCAAACAACATACTATTCCCAAGGGAGTAACATACGACTTGGTATTGGACAGCGTGGGAAAATTCAAAAAATCGAAATTAAAAAGTGCTTGTAAAAAGGCTTTGAAGCGAAATGGCCAATATCTTTCGATAGACGATGAAGCTTTGCAGTTGGATTCAAAACGGCTTGAGAGAATAACTTCACTTATTGAAGCCAACTATATAAAACCTGTTATGGATAAGATTTATCCTTTGGAAGAAATTGTGGGAGCCCACCACTACGTGGAAACCGGGCATAAAAAAGGTGGTGTGGCGGCAACCGTAGCTAATACGTAAATAATTTTTACGACGTTTACGAAATCCTTTTGCCCCTTTCATCGATTAACGCTCACTATGTTTGTCCCAAAAGACAATGCACTTTAGTTGTATTAATGTGATATGGAAAATAGTTTCGATTTAGAAGTAATTGAGAGAAAAACGCTTTTCAAAGCTGGTAATCAATTGGCTCTACATCCTAACGGACGAATAAAATATCTGTCTCCCCCCACTGTTAAGGTAGCTTTCTTTGCCGACATTTTGATTAAAGACTTCGACGGTGCGATTAAAACCATATATCAGCTTATCGAGAGAATTCCAAAAGTTGGTTTTGCATATACTTTTTTTACCGGCACGGCGCCAGAACATCGTTTTAAACACAAGGTAATAAAAACTCCTGCAATAAGAATCCCATTCAACATAAGCTACAAGATGGCTTTCCCACGCTTAAGCAGAGCAAAGCTGCTATTGTCTTTGTCAAAATTAAATCCAGATGTAGTTCACATCACAACTCCTTCTGCCATTGGCTTTTTTGGTTTAGACTACGCAAAAAGAAATAATAAACCGGTCTTATCCATATACCACACTCACTTTGTTTCTTACGTAAAATATTATCTCAAATATGCCCCGTTTCTTATAAAACCAGTAGAATCTGTGATTAAAAAAATATACAAGGTATTTTACAACCAGTGTGACATTGTTTATGTACCTACACAGAAAATAATGGAAGAGCTGCAAGCTTACGGAGTGTCGGGAAGTGTTATGAAATTGTGGCAGCGCGGCATCGACTCTCATTTATTTAATCCATCGAAAAGAGATATCAATTTTATAAGAAATCTTACGGGTAACGATAAACCGTGTATCTTATTTGTGTCACGACTGGTTTGGGAGAAAAACGTGGAAACATTGTTTGGTATTTACGATGAAATCGAATCGCAGGGTATAGACGTTAATTTCGTTATCGCAGGAAATGGCGTAGCCGAAGAAAAAGCTAAACTGAAAATGAAAAATGCCATTTTCCTTGGTTTTCTCGATCATGAAAACCTGGCAAAAGTATATGCATCGTGTGATATTTTTGTCTTTACGTCAATATCTGAAACATACGGAAATGTGGTAATAGAAGCCATGTCGAGCGGATGCGTCCCGGTAATTGCAAACGGCGGCGGATCAAAAGCATTGGTAAAAGACGGGATAACCGGTTTTCTGTGTGAGCCCGATAATCCAACAGACTATATCAATAAAATAAAGACCTTACTCAACAACAAACAACTTAGAGAAAAAATGCAAACGGCGGGTTATGAGTATGCTTTACCATTATGCTGGGATGAACTGTCGAGAGAATATTTCAAAGATATTGAAAGCCTCGCGCATGTTGCCCTTCCTAATAAAGAGAATAGACGTTTATAATTTTATAAAAAAAAACAAAGTGTATTTTGTTGCCATCCTGCTAATAATCGCATTTATTCTTATCGGAAAATTCATCTCGGCTATCGATTTTAGAGAGCTGAAGAGATCCTTATATGAAATGCCGGACATGATTGGCGGTGTTGTCCTCGCTTCCACATCTGGTTACGTCACATCTATAGCCAGACAGCTGCTTTGGCTTGGTACGGCTGGCGTTTTTTACTTCATACTCCCAAAAGAGACACAAATCAAACTATCCAAATGACTGAAATTCTGTGCATAACTCATAAATACCCGCCTATGATCGGCGGTATGGAACAACAAAGCTTTGAGTTGATAAAAGGATTGTCAAATCATTACAAAACTCACGTAATTGCCTATAAAAACGGGAAAAGCAAAATTATGTGGTTCAGACACCTTAAATCCGATATCCAAACCACATTAAAAGAAAATCCGAACATCAAACTTATCCACTTAAACGATGGGGCAATGGGAATTGCTTGTCTATGGTTAAAAAAAAACACGAACATTCCCGTTATTGTAACTTATCACGGATTGGACATCACATTTCCTCTCGATATATTTCAACATAAGTTGATACCCAAATTATCAGAGTTTGACGGAGCGATATGCGTGAGCCAATCTACCCAGAATGAATGTTTACAACGAGGATTCAATAAAGATAAAACGTACACCATAAAAAATGGTGTGGACATTCGTTTGGGCGACATTCCATTTGATAGAGATATCATTGCAAAACTTCAAAACAATTACAATATTGATGTGACAGGTAAGCATATTCTGGTAACAGTGGGAAGGCCGGTTAAAAGGAAAGGATTTTCATGGTTTTTAAAAAACGTAATACCCCATCTTGATAGTAATATCTGTTTGTTAATGATTGGGCCGATGAAAACAGAGTTCCCTTTTTTCGAAAAAGCATCGCAAGCTCTACCTCACAGTCTTAGTCAAAAGGTTCAATTGATGCTCGGTTTAGCATCCGATGCACGAGAAGTGGGCGAACAGCTGAAGCTACAGAAAAATGTTTTTCACCTAGGCAGCCTGCCATATACAGATTTACTGCAAGTGCTATCTCTTGCCGATTTGTTCATCATGCCGAATATTCGCGTAGAAGGCGATATTGAAGGATTCGGACTGGTAGCTTTAGAAGCGAGTATGCGCGGTACTTTTGTTCTGGCTTCGGGAATCGAAGGAATCACGGATGCAGTTATCGATGGTGAAAACGGCTACCTGTTGCCCAGCGAAGATGCTCCCGCATGGATTGATAAAATTCACGAATTATTATCCGACAAAAAGAGACTTAAAGCATTATCAAAGCGAGGTGAAAAATTTACCCGGAAAAATTATTCGTGGGAACTCATGGTAAACAATTATAAGATGGTTTTCGATAAATATATCAGTATGTCTAAGCAGTCATTATCAGTCACGAAAGAGAGATAAAAAATTCGGGAAATGGGTAACAATAAGATAATGTAACTGATATCAAAAAAGTAGTCATTTGTATCGTATCCGTGCCATAAGATTATGATTAACAGATTTACAGTGATAATTGTTTCTTGAAGAAGTAAAGTAAGCGATTGAAATAAATCTTTGAATGCCATCACGAGGCTGTCTCTTATTTCGAGACAACCTCATTTTTTTCTATGTCACAAAACTGAGACAGGAGATAGAACGCAGACAAATAGTATTTTTTTAAAAAAAACATTATTTTTGCCTATTAATTAGTGAAAAAACATAATTTACGTGTCATGAAAAAAATTACAAAATCAGCCTGCCTTGGATTTCTTTTGTTCCTTTCCTCCGCCATATTCTCGTTGAATGCGGAGATTAAAATGCCTGCCATTTTTGGCGACAACATGGTATTGCAACAACAAACGGAAGCGGCAATCTGGGGTTGGGCAAAGCCAAACTCCACCGTTCGGGTTACCACCTCCTGGGACAGGAAAAGCTATTCGGCAAAAAGCGACCTGCAAGGCTATTGGAAACTGAAGGTGAAAACACCAGCTGCTTGCCATATGCCCTACACCATAACAATTAGCGACGGCAAAGCAGTCACGCTGAACAACATTCTGATCGGGGAAGTATGGATCTGCTCCGGACAATCCAACATGGAGATGCCAATGAAGGGTTTTGCAAATCAACCGATCGAGGGAGGGCCGGAAGCGATTGCCACCTCCCGGAATCCCGGCATCCGCTGTTTCACCATGAAAAAGGCTTCCAAGTCAGCCCCTCAGACCGACGGTGAAGGCACTTGGGAAATAGCAGGGCCGGAGACAACACCGGATTTCACGGCGACAGGCTATTTTTTCGGCCGCTTGCTGAATCAGGCGCTGGATGTTCCTGTCGGACTGATCCACACCAGCTGGGGTGGCTCGCGCATCGAAGCCTGGATGACACCCTCTTCCATCAAAAGCGTAATAGCCGATGTTCAGATTCCCGCAACCGATGCCGACATAAAATCAAAAAACGGAACGCCCACCGTATTATATAATGGTATGTTACATCCTATCGTAGGATATGGCATTCGTGGTGCCATCTGGTATCAGGGTGAATCCAACCGGGATGAGCCGGACAGATATGTGGAGCTGTTCGACAAGATGGTGCGCGAATGGCGCACAATCTGGGAGGTGGGAGAATTCCCGTTTTACTACTGCCAGATTGCTCCCTATAACTATGGCGGGGGACTCAACTCCGGCTTCATACGCGAAGCACAGGCCAAAGGAATGAAGACAACGCCCAACACGGGAATGGCTGTTTTGATGGATTCGGACAGTCCGGGCTGCATCCATCCGCCAAAAAAGAAACAGGCCGGCGAACGAATGGCACTTTGGGCGTTAGCAAAAACATATGGCATGGAAAAGATACATTACCGCAGCCCTGAAGTTCAATCTGTGACAATGGAAGGCCGCATTGCCGTGCTCACGCTGGATATCCCCGCTAACCCCGGGCTCACCACGTACGGGAAAGAGGTTTTTCAGTTTGAGGTTGCAGGCGATGACAAAAGATTTTACCCCGCTAAAGCAGCTGTTGCCGGTAACCGGATTTTCGTGTTCTCACCCAACGTGGAGAAACCGGCAGCTGTCCGTTATTGCTTCAACGATACGCAAGCAACGGAAATATTTACGGTAGAAGGGAGTCTCCCGCTTTCATCTTTCCGCACCGATAGCTGGTAAAAGAAGAATCCCAAAAAAGACAACAGTGAGCAGCGGCATAAGTGAAGAAATTAAAAAAAATAGCGCCCTATAGTGTTGATATTTATATTTTTATTTTGTATCTTTGCCGCCCAAATAGAAGGGAGGTTTATTGATTACGCGCGATAACACAGCGAACGCAAACATAAAAGCATGCATTGTTCCGGCACAGGGAAAGTTTTTCTCTGCAAGAAAATCAATAACTAACCGCTGAACGGAAAAGACATCGAGGCACGTCAGAAAGAGAGCTGCACAGCCCTGATTCATCAGACGCCCCACCGAACAGCGATATAAAAGAAGGGCTGAAAGCTCAAAAAAAGCCGAAAGCCAAAGCATTAAAACAACAAAAAAACAAACAATAATGATCGTAGTACAATTAAAAGAGGGTGAAAACATCGAAAGAGCCCTGAAGAAATTCAAACGCAAATATGAAAAGACAGGTGTTGTAAAAGAGCTTCGCAGTCGCCAGGCATTCATCAAACCCTCCGTTGCAAAGCGCAAACAAAAACAACACGCTGTCTACGTACAGCAGCTCCACGAAAACGAAGAATAATTGCGATTAGCGAGGGCAGAGACAAAGTTATACTTTGGACATGCCGAGCACAGCAATTATCTGACGAAGTTGAATAATTGCGATTAGCGAGGGCAGAGACAAAGTTATACTTTGGA
>ENA-UOOR01000934-UOOR01000934.1-fermentation-metagenome-genome-assembly--contig:-NODE-934-length-37377-cov-5.363325_pt1 | contig 37377 bp, 37 predicted proteins | sample MGYA00245780_ERZ724029 | MGnify/ENA primary metagenome ERZ724029 (study PRJEB28704, sample SAMN03018315) | fermentation metagenome | biome: anthropogenic terrestrial biome; feature: soil; material... | reverse complement strand
GTAAAAAAGAAGACTGTCCCAAAAATAATTTCTTATTTTGAGACAGCCCCTTTTTAATGGTCGGAATGGAATTATGGGACTTGGATAAATCCAGTTATATCAACGTTTTGCAGACTTTCAAATGGGTAGTTTTTTCAAAAACGTCACTTTGGTGGCGTTATTAAATCTTATCCGGGCTCAAATATTCTAAAATTGCCTCTTTCGCCTTACTTGCATATTGCAAAACGACATCTTCATTTGCTTCGAGCAATTTCTTTGCTGCTGCAAAGTTTTTAATATAGGGTTCGGTAATTCGAATTTTACGGATTCCTAAAACATAGCATGGCCGGGAGCAGGCTGTCAAGAATGGCGCAACGCGCCACCGCCAACGGCGGCTTGTTCTTGACTGGCAGCCCCGGTTATGCTATTCGCGGCAGTGCGGTGCGGGCCACCATGAACAGTATTTTAGGCGGGGCCAAGCTCCCCAACAAGCATTTTCGCGGCCCCTCGGGGCTGCGAAAATATCGGGTGTGGCCACACCCGAATTGCTTGCTGCTTTGCTGCTTTGCGGAATGACTGAAAATCACCCTTGATAGGGCAAATGTTGAAGGGTATAATAAATATGAAAAGTATGAATTCATACAAATCATTAAAGGGGGATAATGTATTGAGCTTGCCAAAAGGAAAACATATTTTTGGAACAGTAAAAGTTGGCGAAAGAGGACAAATCGTAATACCAAAAGAAGCCAGAAAATTATTTGATATTAAGCCGGGTGACACGTTACTTGTGTTGGGCGACGATGAAAGTGGTATTGCAATTAGCAAGGCTGACGTTATGAAAGAAGTAGCGTTAAAAATCCTCAACGGCTTCAAAAAAGTAAATAGCTATGACGAGGACGGCAACGAAGAATAAGGCTATTCAAGCTTAAGCCGGACAAAAGCACGGCGGTTATATTTGTATTGGGAATTTTAATTATTCTATTAAGCGCGTCAATGATATTATTTAGCAATACTTCACTTGCAACGTTTATGAATATAGTAATTCGTGATTTTTTAATGATATATGTTTTGGGCTTTTGCTTTCCACTTTTACATATTCAGAAAAACGAAGCCGATAAATACAGAGTTTTAGGAATAACAAAGAACAAGCTGGCGGTAAGCCTTACCTTAAACATCGTTTTTGCAGCAATTCTATTAAGCATCTTTATATGGAAAACACCTGCTGCAATTACCTTTAACTATAAGTCCATGTATGCAATCAGTTATATTTTGGTAGCGGGTATTTTTGAAATGATATGTATATATGGCTTTATACGGCATTACTTGGAAAGGGCATTTGGTATCATTCCGGCAATTCTGTTGACAGCCGTAATTTATAGCCTACACCATGCGGGGTTTCAGCCGGAGTTTCAAAAGCTATTCTTTGTAGGCGTTATGTATTGCTCGGTGTTTTATATAACCCGCAATATCTTTATTGTATTCCCCTTTTTTTGGGGAGTGGGCGCAGTTTGGGATGTATTAATCAATTCAACGGCAGGGCGGTCACTACAAAGTACAACTACCCTATTTGTAGCTATCGGCTTATTAATAGCAATGTCTTTATTTGCTGTGGTGAAAGGGTATCTATATGAACGCGAAAGAAAAATCAAGAAACAGCTTTGACAAACAGGCTTCCGTATATGATACAAGCGATTATAGTAAATATCCGCGTGAGTGTTATACGTTTGTAATGAAAGCTCTTGCGGGTATTGAGTTTGATAAAGTTTTGGATTTGGGATGCGGAACCGGGGCAATACTTGAGCAGATAGGCGATACATATAATTCAGCCGAATTGTATGGGGTTGATTTGTCTGAAAATATGATAGAACAAGCAAAATGGCGGTTAGAGTCTAAAGCCACCCTTTCAACCGGTGATGCTGAAAATCTGCCCTTTGCAGACAATGACTTCGATTTGGTCTGTTGTGTTGAAAGCTTTCACCATTACCCCAATCCTGATAAAGCTCTTTTAGAAATAAGCCGTATATTAAAACCAAACGGTACGCTGCTACTCTGTGATACTTGGAGCCGAGCACCAATACGGCAAATAATGAACCTCTTCATACGATTTAGTGATGATGGTGACGTTCATATTTATTCAGAACGCGAAGTCATGCGATTATTGGAAAAAACAGGTCTTACCCATATTACATGGACGCAAATTACCAACCACGCATACCTCTGTATATCTAAAAAGTAATAGGGGTAATTTGTTGCAAGTACTTGAATGGGTATGTCCTGCTTGTAACAACAAAACACGAATTAGGATAAGGGAAGACATAGTGTTTGAAAACTTCCCACTATTTTCTCCAAAATGCAAACAAGAAACACTAATTATGATAAGACAACTGAATATGTCAGTTATCAAAGAGCCAGACGCTAAGACGCAGAGCCGATAATAGTGACTAAATCGCTATTATCGGCTTTCTGTTATTGGCATTCTATACTTAAACCTGTAGTTTATCGTACCTCTGAACAAAGTGCCCAGAAGTAATTTAATTTCGAAGTTCATACATAGATAAATCCGACTTGAGAGGAGGGCGGATATATTGGAAAACTGGATATTGATAGTAGGATATGACCGCCCTCATTTTGATGCCGCACAAAAAGAATGGGTAAAGTACAATGTATTCTTACATCTAGCGGTAAATTTCTGCTTCCGTTTTTTTATTACGGGAAAAACCATTTAAAAAAGTAATTAAATATAACGAGAACCCACTAAAATAGCGGGTTCTCGGACAGTCTGTGTGTTGTGCTCGGTATATGGATGTCATGTTGTTTTGGGATGTGGATTTGAACTACCACTTCCTATATTAATCCACTGCGAAACTCATGAGTACTAATTTGCTTTTGCTTTACAGTATTGTACAGTGGATTACTGCATCCAAACTCGCACTAGCCAATCACATTAAATCACAACTTTTCGCCAACCCTGTTTAAAGAAAAATCATCACTCTTTTTGCACACGATATGCAATTGATATGGCGGCTTTATCTTATATGAGCTCAATTTATACGATGCTACTATTATGTCTAACAATTCCTGCTGAGTCAGTAGCTTGTCTTCAAAACGTGTAATTCCCGATCCCAATATAGGGATACAAACATCTTTTTGTCCATAATACTTGTCAATCTCGTTCCACAGTATTGACAGGCAATCAAGGAATTCTTCACGGGAGAAAAAACATCCTCGTCCATCCTTGTCTAATTTAGCAAATGCCATTAATAAGTCGTCACCGTTTGGCACCAGTCTCCCTGACTCGTACCTCTCTTTGCTTTGATATCTTGACTTGCCCTTAGCTGGCTTCAATTGAGCTTTTTCTATCAAAGCCTGCATGTTATATATTGGATTTGCTACAAGGTATTGCCCACAGATAGAGCTGCGTTTAACATCCGAAGGCTCGTCTCCTACGCTCGTTGTGAAACATTCGTCAAAGTTTATTACCCTTTTACAGCTATCTTTCTTGAGCATGTCTCCATATTCAATCCGAATGTTATAACCGTGCCCTTTTATACAAATGCTTCTTCTAACACAACGATAAATAGCATGAACTATTATTACTATGACGAATACAGCAATAAAAGTCAAAACACGGTTTATCATTACATTCACTTCGTAGGGAGCATCCTTTAGCAACTTGCATCCATCAAAACTCGCCTCGGGGACAAATGCAAACACCAAAGTAATTACACTCAATGCCCAAGTGCAACTTATTTTAAAGAATTTATTCATAGCCAAGTGCCTTTTTTATGTTGTGGTAGTCGCCAACCTTTATACCCCAATCGCTCATTTTCCAAAATGGAACTGCAACTGATTCATAACCAGACATATAGCCTGGAAGCCACCCTGTTTCTTTACGTGTCGAGTTGTAAACAATAATTATTGTTTTATTACGTTTCTTTGCTTGTTCAAACTCATGCCGAAGATAGGAATACGTATTTATATTCCCAACATCATCGTCCAATCCTGGAGTTGAAGTCACTGACACCTTGCAATTTTTTAATCCATTAACATTTTGCTTATATGGAGTACAACTACAATTTCTCTGATCTTCTGTTGCTCGAGAACAGCTAGTTCCCGCTGTACGGGACGCAGTTTTATCCCCAACAACAAAAATTACAGCGGAAGATGCATTGATCTGTTTGTTAAACTCTCGTTTCAAATCGCAAGAGCGACAATCCGGATCTTTAGAAACGCTACCGGAAACTACTTTTGACATATCTAAAAAATCTACGATACGCACATTATCAGTACCCCATTGATTGAGAACATCGACAACATTGCGGTCGCCGTGATCCTCTGAATAATCGGCACTAATATAAACCTGTTTTCTCATTACTTTACCCCCGTATAATTGTTCTGAAGTGCTGATTGCTCACTCTCCAATTTAGACACTCTGTGATCCTCGGTCAATAGCTTCATTTGGCTGATGGCAATGGCATTGAGTTTTTGCAGTCGTTCATTCTGTGGCATGCCGTCGCCAATAAATACGGCATTCAAGTTCTCCATGTTGGAGAGGCAAACCAGTTGTGATACGTTGGCGTAATCACGAATGTTGCCCTTTAACTCCGGGTTGCTATCACGCCACTGCTTGGCGGTCATGCCAAACAAAGCAACATTCAGCACATCGGCTTCGCTGGCATAAATATGGCTAATCTGCTGCGGTATAAGCTCCGGCGGAATCAGTTTCTCTTTTATGGCGTCCGTGTGGATGCGATAATTGATTTTTGCCAAATTGCGCTTAATGTCCCAGCCGAGTTGACGCTGCTCATCGGCTTTCAACCGCTCAAATTCCTTGATTAGATAAATCTTAAACTGAGGACTGATCCACATTCCAAACTCGAAAGCAATGTCTTTATAAGCATAAGTGCCGCCATACCGGCCAGCAGTTGCCCGCAAACCAATCGCATTTGTTTTAGAAACCCATTCCTTCACGCTAATCTTATAACTATTGAGACCGGCTTGACTTTTAATTATGGCGAATTCGCCATAATTAAAATTTGGGTTATGTATTTGCTCCCATACTCCCAAAAATTCAACGGTATTTCGATTGCGAAGCCAATCCGATATGAAAAAATCGCCGTCCTTGGCTTTCAACATATCTGTTAGTGAAATATAATCCTTATCATCCAGCGTGGTTACGGTAATCGGCGTACCGTTCACAAGCAATTGATTTGGCATAGCATCCTCCCCTGTACGTAAGCATCTCTTATCATATGCTCAAAGACTCAATCGTTTTTTTATTGCTGCAAGGCTTGGACGCCTTTCTCGCGAATAACACCTTCAGTATAGCATACCGCCGCGGTATTTTCCACAGCAAAGCAGAGCCTGCTTCGGCTCTGCTTGAATGTTCGTTTTCTGTTAACTACGCCACCCGGTTAATCTTCCGCACCTTCGCCGCAATGGCCTGCTCGTATTCCAGCCCGATTTTAAAGCGGATGATCAGCTTATCGTCACCAACCACCTTGATGCTATCAATCAGCTGCCGTACCAGGCAGTCATCCCATGTGCAGCCCTGTGGCTCATTTTCCAGCTTGCTGGTTATTTCGCTGATTCTGCCCTCGATGGAGCCCGTGCTGTCTGTAGATTTCCTGTAAGCCAGCACCGCATCGTGCAGCTCTTTGATTTCATCGGACATAGCCTTGAGTCTTGCCTCATTCTGCGTGACCGAGTTGCTACCGATGCTCTCGTTGATGAGTGACATGGTGGTAGCCTTCAGTTCCGCTATCCGCTGTTCCACCAGCTCCACATTGAAGTCGCCATCGGATTGCTCCTGCATGGAGCGGTTCAGGTGGGCGGTCAGCACCGGGATCATCTCTTGTCTGTTACTCCATGTTTCGGTGATGGCCTGCATGACGGCATTGCGGAGGCTTTCCTCGTCCAGGGTGGCCGAATCCTTGCAGTATTTGGTGCCGTAGTCGAGGCGGCTGATACACCGCCAGACCGCTTGCTTTTCGCCGCTACGCTTGGTCCACACGGCTCTGCGGTAGGGGGTGCCGCAATCGCCGCAGACAAGGAGTTCAGTGAGTGCGTGGACGCTACTGTATTTGCTCTGTTCGGTGGCGCTGCGCTTTGACACCTTCCGCTTGCTACCCCGCCGTGCCCGCTCCTGCTGGGCGCTCTCATATTGCTCCCGGCTAATAATCGGCACGTGGTTATTTTTAATGTATATCTTGGGCAGCTCACCGTTATTTTGCTTGACCTTTTTGCTGATAGGGTCGGTGACATAGGTTTTTTGAAGGATCACATCGCCACAGTAACGCTCATTCTTGAGCAGACCCCGCAGGGTGGCCTCGCTCCATACCGTCTTTTTCGAGGGGGATGGAACGCCCTCGTCATTCAGCTCCTTTGCGATTCCCACCATGCTTTTCCCGGCGAGGTAGCCGCTGAAAATACGCTGGACAATCTCCGCTTCTTCGGGGATGATCTCCGGCTGACCGTCAGCCCCCTTGCGGTAGGCATACAGCTTCTCATATTGGAAAAATACCTTGCCCTCCTGCATCGCCATGCGCTTGCCCATTTTTACGTTTTGGCTGAGTGAATTGAGCTCCTCCTGGGCGAGGCTGGCGAGGATGGTCAACACGACCTCGCTGTTTTCCTCAAAGGTGTTGATGTTCTCTTTCTCAAAAATCACGCCGATGCCCATGGCCTTGAGCTTGCGGACATAGCCGATGCTGTCCAGCGTATTTCTGGCAAAGCGGCTGATGGCTATGTGCCCAAAAAAGATATGTGCTCAAGTGAGATGAAAATGCTGTAATAACAGTACTTTCTAAAAAACTTGGGCACATATTAAATTTTAAAAATCAAACCAAAGCAGTTAGTTTTGCTATTAAATCTGTATCATCGTTCCAATCCGGAAGATTAGATTTTGTAATTTCGGGATAAGCCTTTTCAAGAGCATCTCGCTTTCGTTCTGTATCCAGTTTTGCATAGATTTCAGTTGTGGAAATATCTACATGACCTAAAATATCTCGAATATATATCAAATCAATCCCAGCTTGATATAAATGCATAGCCTTTGAGTGTCTGAAAATATGTGGAGTAATTTTAAAATCTGCAAGCTGAATTGATTGTTCATTCGCTCTTTTTTCATACTTTGAAATAATATATGAAATTCCTTTTCTTGTATATTGAGCATTATGGCAGTTTACAAACAATGGATAATCGCTGCTTTTAAGATTACCATATCCAATATCAGATAAATACTGTTGCAAAAGCGTAACCGTATTTTTCATTATTGGAACATGTCTTGTTTTGTTGCCCTTACCTGTTAATGTAATAATTGCAGGAGCTTCCAAGCGGATATCTCTGATTTTAATCCCACATAATTCGCTTACTCTTGCACCTGTATCATATAGCAGAGTTAAAATTACAAGTTCCTTGCGTTCTGCTTTGTTCAATTGATTTGGCATACCTAATAAATCTGTCATAGCCTGAGGCGTTAAAAATCCTACAACTGTTTGTGGACTCTTCTTTTTAGGAATTGCTAAAATCTTTTGGCATAAAAACATATGCTCCGGAGCTTCAATTTGCAAATAACCAAAGAATGAGTTTAATGCAGTCCTTCGGTGATTTCTTGAGTTAATACTACAGCCACGAGAGGTCTGCAGCCAATTGTAATAATCTTGTATAAGCTGGGATGTAATTTTTGAAATTGTGAGCTTTTCCGGAATAATATTCTTTTCTTCTTTGCAAAAAATTAAAAACAACTTAAATGCATCTCGGTAATTTTTAATAGTATTGATACTGGAATTGCGTTGTCCTGACATATATGTTGTCAAAAAATTGGTTAGGTGAAAGGAAAAATCAGTTGTCTTCATTGATTTTACCTCCTGTAAAAGGAATAATATCAGGATAGGTGTTCTCCAAGGTTTCCGTAATCATTGGATATATTTCTGCTGTAATTTTCAAATAATATGAAGTATATCTAAAAAGAGTGTGCCCCATATATGCTTTCAGATAAGGATAACAGGTATTCAAATCCTTACCCTCCAATACCCAATTCCTTAAGCAATGCACAGCAAAGGTATGCCTAAAATCATGAATTCTTATCTGGTGATTTTTACCTCCGTGAGATATATTAGCATTTCTCAAAAATCTTCTGAAATTGCCATATATATTCATATATTTAATTGGCTCATTGGTGATTGAGGGAAAAAAGTATTTGTGCTGCGCGTTTGAATGGACATTTTCATAATATTCCACACATCTTTTTTGCATATCTTCAGATAAAGGAACCAGCCGTTCGCCATCATTTTTTGCACCGATAATCTTGAGCACACCATTTTCAATATCCACATTTTCAGTTAATAAGTTTGTTGCCTCCGAAACACGCAGACCGCAGGAGTAAAGCATTCTGAAAAGTACAGGCATAATAAAATGACGATTTGGATATTGATGTGAGAAGTGGCAATTATCTGTTGCTTCAAAAAATCTGACAAGCTCATCTTTACTGTAAATATGTGGTGTGTATCTTTTTTCCGATGGTAAAGTTTTAACAGGGAAAATATAGCTTTCCGTTCCTTTGTCACACAAATATTTACCAAAGTGTGCGATAGGTGTCATGTTTAATCTTTGCGTTTTGGGTGATAAAAGTCTTTCAATATTCCTGTTGTGCCAAGCCATAACTATTTCTTTTGTAAGCACTGAATGATTTTTAAAGTTTTCATAGCAGAAAGTATCAAACGATTTAAGAACCACCGATGGACCAAAATACTCGTTACCTAAACCATGTTTTAATCTAATAAACGCATCTAACTCATGGGCAAACTTGCTGCGAAATGTAAAATTATTAAACTCAGCCATACTATTCCACCTCAATTTCGCTTAAATCAATAGCACACTCTCTAAGTCTTTCAATATTTGTGTTTAGATAAATTGAGGTAGAGTTTGAGGATGTGTGTCCTAAAATACCCGAAATTTCATCCAATGGTATATTTTCCTCAAGTAAAGTTGTTGCTAAAGAGTGACGAAGAGAGTGCATTCCGTTTTTTCTTTTGGCAGATATGGGCAATTTTGCACGAACCATATATTTTTCAACTGTTCTATACAGATGATTTCCTTCAGACAATTCTGTGTAAGGGGCAAGGTGCTTTAGAAAAATATGTGGATTATCCGATTTTGGTCTTGCATTTTGAACATAATCAATGATTGCCCAGCCTACATCGCGAAGCAAAGGAAGCGTGAGAGGTTCACCGGTTTTAGACTGATTTAAAACAATCTCATTTTTGCTCCAGTTGAAATTTTCAAATTTTAATTTCTTAATGTCACTACTTCTAAGACCCAATCGTGCAACCAAAAGAAGCATAGCGTAATCTCTTTTTTCATTTGGATTATTTCTATCAATTGCATTTAACATTTGATTTACTTCGGTTTTAGTCCATATTGATGGTATTTTTTGATGATATGTTCCTCTTACAGTACCGGCATACACAGATAGATTTTCTTTTGTAAACCCATTGAAGTAGATATATTTCAAAAACAATCTAAGACCACCAACTCTATGCTTAATTGTTGCTTTTTGAAATTTTGAAAGTGTTGAAATGTATTCAAATATGATTTCGGCAGACCAATCATTAGGTGTGCAATATTTTTTTTCTTCCGCAAACTGCAAAAACTTACCGGCACGCCTTAAATAACCCTCTATGGTTCGGCTTGAATATTCGCCTGCAACCAAAGATTCTCCATAACTGCCCAAAAGTGCTATTAGTTTTGAATTATTCAATTTTGAAATCGGTGTGTAGCACCTTAACGGTATAGTTCCATGCTTGCTGTAATGATCTAATATTAGGATTGCACGCTTTATAAAATTCTCGCTTCGTTTTTTGAAATCACACTTAGAGCACCGAAATTCGAAATATTCCATTGCAACATTAACATCAAATTCATACACACCTTTACTTTCAAAATAACGAGCCATACCATTCCAAAAATATCTAAAATTATCTCTGGTAAGTTTGCTATGCCCCATCTCTTCAAGTTCATCCAATACCTCGTTGCTTAACTCATAAATTGTTTTGCTCATTTTAAATCCTCCAAAATATTTTAGTAGCTTCAAAAGCTCTATCTATATTTTAAAGAAATTATATATTTCCACAAATAAATATGTGCCCAAGTTTTTTAGAAAGTACTGTTATTACAGCATTTTCATCTCACTTGAGCAGATATCTTTTTTGAGCACATAGCCGTCTGAAAATTGTCCGGACAGCCAGTCGGTAAGCTCTGCAAGCTCAGAGGGAGAAAGCTCCCCGTGGGCTTGCACCTCGGTAACTCCCCATAGCTCGCCATTCCATTCCTCCACTGAGGGATTGATGCTATATACCTTTCGGCTAAGATCATCATCAAGGTAAACGGCAAGGCCACGGTCACCCTCGCTGGGGAGCCTCTCTTTCTGAATGAGGGCGAGAATTTCATCCTCATATTCCAAAACCTCACTGGCGGTTAAATCCACCCGGTAATCCTCAATATCGCCCCATTCATTCTTTCTGTAGATATGGGGAAAGAGGGGACTGAATAACCGCAGGGTTTGCAGTTCGTTTTTCATGGTGCATCTATCCTTTCTTTTGATTTCAGGCAACAAAAAAAGCGGCTGTGTTTTTCAGTTACGAAGAACACAGCCGCTTAAAATTGTCCCATAGGGTATTGGCTTTATGAAGTTATCTGCCGGACTGATTCCGACCTAAAAAGAGAAACACCCCGCTTTCTTGTTAAAAAGCGAGGTGCATCTATGAAAAACGAGGGTTCTGAATTCCTCATTCAAAACCCTCGTCAGGCCGCATAAACACTGGCTTTTTCAGCCATGCATCTATTTTGACCTAATCTTCTGGTGCGGGCGACAGGACTTGAACCTGCACGCCATGCGGCACAAGATCCTAAATCTTGCACGTCTGCCAATTCCGCCACGCCCGCAGGAATTAATGACAAGGCTAATTATAAGGGGATGTGAGCAGTTTGTCAATTGAAAAACTTTTGCTCCCCTATTCAGTATTTGAGAAAATTCATATATAATAAATGCTATAATAAGTTTGTATAAATTTTAACGATTGGAAAAATGACATATGATCACAATCGACTGCCTGGGTGAAATGTGCCCCATACCTGTACTGAAAACAAAGAAGGCTTTAAAAAGTCTTTCCAAACATGATTCTGTCAAGGTAATAACGGATCATAACTGCGTTGCCCAATCCATCATCAGCCATTTTGACAAGCGGGGCTTCTCGGTGCAGCCCGAGGAAGTCATGAACGGAGTCTGGGAGATCATTATTACCGTGGTCTAGCAAAAGCTCTTTTCACCAACTTTTTTAATATACTGGACCAGGGCTTTTGAGCTCTTGGAGCTATCCATCTCTTTTTTGTAGATGATATAGATATCATAATTCAGATTGAAATCCGTCACATTGATTTCCTTTAGCTCCTTGGTATATAACTCCTTTTTTATGGATATGTACGGAATAAAAGACAGGCCATAGCCCTTCAAAATAGTTGCCTTTACCGATTCTATGGAATCCAGGTTCATGACGATATTGCATTTATCCGGACTGATGCCCTTCTGAGCCAAATAATTGTTGAGATATTTTCTTTCCTCAAACCTATCGGTCAGCATGATTAACGGATGCTTGACCAGATCCTTTAAGGTTATAACGCCCGGAATGGCAAAATCCTGTGCCGCCACTGCCACAAGTCTGTCGGTACCCACTTTTGAAAACATTAGCGAAGGGTCGGCAGGTTTGCCATGTATAAAGCCAACCTGACAGATATCGCCTGCCACGTTCTGCTCAATGGCAGCTGAAAATTCAGAAGTAAGGTTCAGCGTATAATTGGGGAACTGTTCTTTGATGAGATACATGGTGCAAGGCAGCGCATATGTTGCCATACTGGGGGAAGCAAAGATTTTGACGGTACTATAATCGCTTAAGTTCTCCAGATCTTCTAAAATATCTTCAAAGGCCTTTACAATAATTTTCGCATACTTTTCTACGATTTTTCCTGCATCGGTAAGCTCCACTCCCCTGTTGCTTCTTTCCAGAAGCTTATGTCCCAGCGACTCCTCCAGCTTTTGAATTTGCTGGCTTAAAGCCGGCTGTGTGATATGAGAGCTGTTAGCAACCTTGGATATGCTCTTTGCTGATGCTATTTCGGTAAAAATTTTCAAATATTCAATTTGCATATGGCCTCCCAGTATACCGACAGTTATATTTCTGGTATGATAGAGTTAAATTCACAGATATTATAATTTATTATACCACAATATTTGATATAAGAAACCCTTATATCCGTTGGCTCTGCCCAATATGGAACTTTTGTAAATTAAACTCCTTCAATATTTGTTAAGCCGCAAAGAGGTGTTACATAAATGCTCGATGAAAGATCCGATATTACTCCCGGTGTATCGCTCACCCAATCCAAAAGCGTTAAAAAAGCAAAAAAAAATCAGCTGCCTTTCGGGATAGGCCTTTTTATCCTGATCTTTTTAATAGGCATCCACTTATCAGATGTTTCCTCAAAGCTCGGACTTTACTGGCTTATCGGCAATTGTCTGGGATTTATTCTGGAAAAATCCAGGTTTTGCTTTTCAGCAGCCATAAGAGACCCATACCTCACCGGAAGCACCTCACTTACACGGGCTCTGCTCATTGCTGTGGCAATCACTTCCATCGGGTTCACAGCCATCAAATACGGTGCTTTCATTAGCGGCCAGCCTATACCGGGGCAAAGCTATATTGTTCCCGTGAGCTTTACCACCGCAGCGGGAGCATTTCTCTTCGGAATAGGCATGGTCATTTCCGGGGGCTGTGCTTCCGGAACATTAATGAGAGTGGGCGAAGGCTGCCAGATGCAGATCATATCCCTCCTGTTCTTTATTATAGGATCATTGTGGGGAGCTCATGATTGGGATTGGTGGAACCGGAATTTCATCATGAAAGGAAAAAGCATCTTTATGCCTGATATTTTCGGCTGGTTCGGCGCAATCTTTATCCAGCTGCTTATTATTGCCCTCTTATATATAGCCGCTGATAAGTGGGAGAAAATAAAGCTCGGCGGCAACGACTGATATAAATTCCATAAAGCTTGGAGCTGCAACGGAGGTTTATTATTTTGGAACTCAATAAAAACAAGTTTTTTAAAAAATGGATCAAGAATGCCTGGCCATATATAACAGGAGCTGTACTTCTGTCCTTGTTTCAAATCGTGATGCTGGCGTCAACGGGCAATCCCTGGGGTATTACAGCCACTTTGGCCAACTGGGGGGCATGGATTTTTCAGAAAATAGGCGGCAGCCCGGAACAATGGTATTATTTTAACCGCCCGGAAATCCAATCCTCATTTGAAGCGGGGTTTTTTAACGATCCCGGCTCATTTCTCAATCTAGGCATTATTTTGGGGGCATTGTTGGCCACTTTGCTTGCTTCGCAGTTTAAAATCAGGAAGATCAAAAGTAAAAAGCAGGTTGTAACGGCCATCTTGGGCGGTCTCTTAATGGGTTATGGTGCACGGATCGCCTTTGGATGCAATATCGGCGCTTTGTTCAGCGGAATCTCTTCTCTTTCGGTTTCCGGCTGGGTGTTCGCACTCTTCCTTTTTTGGGGCGCAATAGCCGGAGGCCGGCTTCTCAAAAGATTTTTTCTGTAAGATACACAAATAATATGGCTATAAAAAGAGCTATCGGAAATGATCCCGTAGCTCTTTATAACTCTTTGTTTTATTGATTATCTCTTTCTTCCCATATCTGCCGCATGCTGCTCTAAAAAAGAAAGAATGGCCGGAGTGGCGGGCGGGCATCCGCCGATGGAATGGTCCGCTCCCTTTGTACAGTTCCCGACGCCAATACCGCCACATTTTTGATCCTTATACCCCTGCCCAATTAAAACAGGGCTGTTCCTGAACTTATCCAGCAGCCGTTTATCATCGAGCCGGGCCAAAGCCTGGATCAGGTTTGCATAGCAGGCTGAGCAGGCATCCTTGGGTGCCGTATAGCGGGCCAGATTTTGAACCTTTCTGGAGGATGTGGGGCGTGCCGTTGTCGTATCCTTATTCAATACAACAATCTCCGCATGGTCCACATCCAGGCTTCCCACACCCAGATTGGCAGCGAGCTTTATATAATCAATGTCTGTAGGGGCATATCCCATGCTGGACGCAATATAGGAGTCTATCAAAACTGGATCGGTGCCGCAGAAAATCCTGTCCATCTGGACAGGGTTACCCCCCTCCTCAAAGTCCAGATCACCGCAAAGCCCGTCAACCAGAATAAAATGCTGCGGCAAAATCTTGCTCAGGCACGCGATGGGCTTATGGAGTCCCAAGGTGTGGAAATGGCGCTTTTCACTGTCCGAAAGGCAGCCCTTTAGATTTTTCAGGGCGCCTGTGACCATGGTCTGGCAATGGCCCTTTAAAACGGGCATATTGATGAGGAAGTCCATTTCCAGCGCTTTATCGCTGATCTCCATGTTGATGCCGCTGCAGGATTTTACGGTATAGGTGTCGGATTTGGTATCAAACAGGGGAACGCCGTATTTCCTTGAAACATCTTCGTAACCGCAGACACGGAAAGCCCGTTTGGTGCTGTCTCCAACCCATGAGCCCTCCAAAATGAGAATATTTTTGAAGCCGTGCTCCTGCAAGTATTCAATGAGCGCTTCCACCATGACCGGCGACGTAGTGGCGCCTGTTGATGCCGGTTTTGCCACAACCAGATTCGGCTTGATGCCAATACGGGCGTCCTTTGGAATCATGTCCGCCAGTTTTGCGCTCTCCAAAACCTCTTTTGTCATCTTTCTTGCATCAATTCCGTAAGTAACGATAATTTTGTTATCCATATGCCATTCACCACTTTACTGTTATTTTTTAAACACATCTAAGTTCACAATGTCTAAATTCTCTACTTTTTTATTCATCTGCAGGCAGCCCAGAACCGCGTAAGCAGTGTCCAGGCTGGTCAGACACAGAATCGAACGTTCGACGGCCTTTCTTCTGATCTGGAAACCGTCGCGCTCCGAGTCTCTCCCCTTGGTCGGCGTATTGATGATCATCTTAATTTTGCCCTGCTCCATGAGATCTATAATGTTGGGCGAGCCCTCATGAAGCTTTCTCACGGCATTGGTGGCAATGGCGTGCTGGTTTAAGTATAAAGCCGTTTTGCCGGTTGCGTAAAGCTTGTATCCCAGGCGTTCAAAGCCGTCGGCCAGGTCGATGACTTCATGCTTATCGGTATCCCGAACCGTAAAAAGGATCCCATCCCCCGGTTCAGGGAATTTAAAGCCCGCTCCTATAAGTCCCTTTAAAGTTGCCTCATGGACATTTTTGGCAATGCCCAGCACCTCGCCGGTGGATTTCATTTCAGGCCCCAAGCTGGTATCGACATTGTGCAGCTTCTCAAAGGAGAACACCGGCACTTTTACAGCCACATACTCCCCCTGATTGTAAAGGCCGGTACCGTATGGGAAATCAGAGAGCTTTTTGCCCATCATGATCCGGGTGGCCATTTTCACCATGGGTATTCCCGTTACCTTGCTGATATAGGGCACGGTACGGCTGGACCGCGGATTGACCTCTATAACATAGGTCTGATCATTGAACACGACGTACTGGACATTGACCACGCCAATGACATGCAGCGCCTTTGCCAGCTTCTCGGTATAGTCGATGATCTGGCTCTTGATCTTAAAGGAAAGGCTTTGGGGCGGATACATGGAAATGCTGTCGCCCGAGTGAATGCCCGCACGGTCCAAATGCTCCATGATTCCTGGGATCAGGACGTTTTCTCCATCGCAGATGGCGTCGACCTCCAGCTCTTTTCCCATCATATACTTGTCAACCAGTATGGGGTGCTCCTGCTCCTCCATATTGATAATTTCCATGAATTCCTCGATATCTTTGTCGCTGTAAGCGATCTCCATGCCCTTGCCTCCCAGGACATAGGAAGGGCGGACTAATACCGGGTAACCCAGCCGGTTGGCAGCGTTAAGGGCTTCTTCAAAAGTAAAAATGGTGTAGCCCTTGGGTCTTGGAATACTCAACGCTTCCAGGATTTCATCAAACTTTTCACGGTCCTCTGCGGCATCCACATCTTTTGCGCCGGTGCCGAAGATTTTTACCCCCTGATCCGCTAAAGGGTTGGTGAGCTTAATGGCAGTCTGTCCGCCAAACTGTGCAATAACACCGTCCGGCTGTTCCAATTCAATGATTTCCTCCACATCCTCGGGCGTAAGTGGTTCAAAGTAGAGCCTGTCGGAGGTGTCAAAATCAGTGGATACCGTCTCCGGGTTATTATTGATAATAATAGCCTCATAGCCCTCTTCCTTCAAGCCCCAGACCGAATGGACCGAACAATAGTCAAATTCAATGCCCTGACCGATACGGATAGGGCCTGAGCCAAGGACGATAACCTTCTTATGTTTTGTAGGCACCGATTCGGAATACTCATCGTAGGAGGAGTAATAATAGGGAGTCTGGGCCTCAAACTCTGCCGCGCAGGTATCAACCATCTTATAGCTGGGCTTGATGCCCCATTGGCGGCGCTTCTCCCGGACCTGTTTTTTACCGGCCTTGATGTATTTTCCAATGACTTCGTCAAGAAAGCCCATTTTCTTAGCCTTTAATAAGGTCTCTCTTGTCAGGGTATGAAGAGTCTCCGTTTTCAGAAGCTCCTCCATTGCCACAATGTTCTTAAATTTGCCCAAGAACCACATATCAATCATGGTAATGCTATGGATCTCCTCCAGAGCAATTCCGCGGCGTATGGCTTCTGCTATAACCAGAAGCCGGTTGTCATCAATATTATGCAGCCTGGATACCAGGGCGGTGTCATCCAACTCCTTGCATAAAGGCGTTTCCAGTGTTTTAATGCCCAGCTCCAGCGAACGGACAGCCTTCATGAGAGCTCCCTCGAAGGAATTGCCGATGGCCATTACTTCACCGGTTGCCTTCATCTGTGTTCCCAGGGTACGGCGAGCCCTCACAAATTTGTCAAAGGGCCATTTGGGTATTTTAACGACGCAATAATCCACAGTAGGCTCAAAGCATGCATAGGTTTTTCCGGTCACCGCATTCTTGATCTCATCCAGTCCGTAACCGACGGCAATTTTCGTTGCCACCTTGGCGATGGGATATCCTGTAGCTTTTGAAGCCAGAGCCGATGAGCGGCTCACCCGGGGATTCACCTCAATAACGGCATATTCAAAGCTCGTGGGGTGGAGCGCAAACTGGCAGTTGCAGCCCCCTTCAATGCCAAGGGTTGTGATGATATTCAGCGCGGCGCTTCGCAGCATCTGATGCTCTTTATCAGTCAAAGTCTGGGTCGGCGCCACAACAATACTGTCTCCGGTATGGACGCCCACAGGGTCAATATTTTCCATACTGCATACGGTGATGACATTCCCCTTGCCATCCCTTATGACCTCGTATTCTATTTCCTTCCAGCCCGATATACACTTTTCAATTAAAATCTGATGGACACGGCTCAAGCGCAGCCCATTTTCACCGATCTCCCGCAATTGGTCTTCATCATAGGCAATACCGCCGCCGGTTCCACCAAGGGTATAGGCCGGGCGCACCACCACAGGATAATCGATCTCGCCTGCAAAGTCCAGCGCATCCTTCAGGGTGTTTACTACCTTGCTTGGAATACAGGGCTCATGAATGCTCTCCATGGTATCTTTGAAAGCCTGGCGGTCCTCGGCCATTCGGATAGCGTCAACTCTTGTGCCCAGCAGCTTTACGCCCACTTCGTCCAAAAAGCCTGACTCGGCCAGTTCCATGGCCAGGTTCAAGCCTGTCTGCCCGCCTAAGGTAGGAAGAATGCTGTCGGGCTTTTCCTTCCGAATGATATTCTTTATAACCTCTATATGAAGAGGCTCAATATATACTTTATCCGCGATTTCAGTATCGGTCATGATGGTGGCAGGATTACTGTTCACCAGGATTGTATATATGCCCTCCTCCTTCAGCGCTCGGCAAGCCTGAGTTCCCGCGTAGTCAAACTCCGCTGCCTGTCCTATAATAATAGGCCCTGAGCCTATCACCAATACACGTTCAATGTCCTGTCTTTTTGGCATTCTATAACCTCCTGCTGTTTTTGAATTCAGCCATAAGCGTGACAAACTCGTCAAAGAGATACGCTGTTTCCAAGGCCCCCGATGAGGTCTGCGGGTAAAATTGCACCGTGAAGGTGGGTGTATCCAGGTATCTTATACCCTCCACCGTATTATCATTCATATTGATATGGCTGACAACCGCCTTCTTTGGATCCAGTTTGTCGGGCAATACCGCATAGCCGTGGTTCTGGGAAGTGATGTAGGTTTTGTCCTGTGCCAGGTCCTTTATGGGATAACCTCCGCGATGGCCGTATTTCAGTTTTTCCGTGTCCCCTCCATTGGCCAGCGCCGCCAGCTGGTGGCCCAGGCCGATGCCAAATACGGGCTTTTTCCCTAAGAGCTCTTTTATGACCTGGATCTGAAAACCGCAATCCTTAGGATCTCCAGGTCCGTTGGAAAGCATAATGCCGTCCGGATCCGCATCCAGGATCCGGTCCGCCGTCACATTCGCCGGGAATATATAAATCTCACAGCCGCGATTTTGGAGGGCTTGGACCATATCCGTCCGGACACCGTAATCCAGGAGGGCCACTCTATATCCCCCGCCCTCATAATGGACAACCTCACGGGAGGTCACTTCGTCAACAGGCTTTATAATGCTGTAGCTTTTAATTCTTTCTCGCCATTCTTCAGGCCGGAAATCCGAATCGCTTGAAATGGCGCCGTTCATAGTCCCCTTATCCCGCAGCTTCCTTGTTAAAGCACGGGTATCGATGCCCTGAATACCTATGATATGGTGACTTTTAAGATAATCGTCCAAAGACATTGTCGAGCGCCAATTACTTGGCTCCCGGCAAAGCTCCCTGACAATAATCCCTTTCGCCTGGGGCCGGCCGGATTCATTATCCCCCTCATTCACACCATAATTACCGATAAGAGGATAGGTCATGGCGATAATCTGCCCTTTGCAGGAAGTATCGGTCAATACCTCCTGATATCCCGTCATGCCTGTATAAAAAACAATTTCACCCACACAGGTGCCTGCCGCGCCTATGGCCTCGCCAACAAATTGGGTGCCGTCGTCAAGAACCAGTACTGCTTTCATCCCTGTAATATCCTTTCTTTGTATTGGAACGCGCCCCGTTTTGATCCTTTGCCGGGGTTTATTTTTTCTGTTGAATGGCTTTTGCGATATCCTGCCTCATTCTTTGGGCCTCAGCCCTTGCCGCCTCAGCAAAATCTTCCTGAGCGAATTGGTCCTTCCATGCCTCCAGCTTATAAGCGCACATCAGGCTGCGCGAGGCATTTACCACCGCACCCAGTCCGTTTTTATCAAAGGCATAAGCAACATCATGAGCAGTTCCGCCCTGGGCGCCATAGCCGGGAACCAGTATCCAGGCTTTGGGCATACGCTCCCTAAGAATCTGGAGCTGACGGGGATATGTCGCGCCTACAACCGCTCCCACTGATGAATAGCCGCATTCTCCGACACAGGCTGTTCCCCACTCACTCACCAGGTCAGCCATGGCCTCATAAATGGTACGGCCGTCGGCCAGGTTCAAATCCTGCAGCTGCCCCGAAGAGGGGTTGGAGGTCTTGACCAATATGAAAATACCCTTTTGATGTTCTTCGCAGACCTTAATAAAAGGCTTGACTCCGTCTATTCCCAAATATCCGTTGACAGTAAGAGCATCGGCGTCAAAGACTTTTTCTTTTTGCCCGCCCATGTCGGTTCGGCCTAAATACGCCGAAGCATAGGCCTCTGCAGTAGAGCCAATATCATTTCGCTTGCCGTCAGCAATAACAAGAAGTCCCTTGGTCCCGGCATACCTTACCGTTTCATAAAAGGCCCAAACGCCTTCCGGACCATACATTTCATAATAAGCCAGCTGCGGCTTTACAGCAGGAATTATATCATAAACCGCGTCAACCAGTCTCGTGTTAAATTCGACAATACTTTGTGCCGCTGCTTTATATTTACTGGTATTTTTTTCAAATGCCTTCTTTTTGATGGAGTCCGGTATATATTCAAGCTTAGGATCCAGGCCTAAAAGCGAGGGATTTTGTTTTTGTTGGATCTGTTCTGCCAATCTGTCTGAAAAATTCATAGGTTCTCCTTCCTTTCCCTGGGGATATTTCGTAAACAGCCGTGTTCTTACGCCGGCGTTGTGTCCTCATATACAATTTGACCATTGACCATGGTAGCCATTACTTTTCCCTTTACCCGGAAGCCATCAAAGGGCGAATTTTGGCTCTTGGATACGAAGCTTGAAACATCGACGGAATATTCCGAATCAAAATCTGCTAAGATGAGATCCGCAGCCTTGCCGCAGCACAAAGTTCCTTTATCGATATGAAGCATTTTGGAGGGATTGGCCGCAAGCTTTTGCACCAGCTGCTGTAAGGTCAGCACACCGGTTTCAACCAGATAAGTATAGGAAAGGGCCAGCGCGGTTTCAAAGCCCACTATTCCATTGGGTGCAGAATCAAACTCTACATTTTTTTCGTCCCTGTGGTGGGGTGCGTGGTCTGTGACAATCATATCAATGGTCCCGTCCTTAAGGCCCTCTGCCACTACTTCCAGGTCCTCCTGCCTTCGAAGGGGAGGGTTCATTTTGGCATTTGTATTGTAGCCCAGGCAGGCCTTTTCGGTCAGGGTAAAATAGTGGGGGCAAGTTTCAGCTGTGACCCTGACGCCTCTTTTCTTAGCCTGTCGAATGAGCTCCACCGACGCAGCGGTCGAAACATGGGCAATATGAATGGGCAGCCCCAAATACTCAGACAGCAAAAGCTCCCTGGCTACCATAATATCTTCGCTGCTGGAGGGAATTCCCCTGAGGCCCATGATGGTAGAGGTGGTCCCCTCATTCATGCTTCCGCCCTCGGCAAGGTCAAGATCCTCACAATGGGATATGACCGGGAGATTAAACTGGCTGGCATAAAGCAGGGCCTTTTTCATTACACTGGAGCTGACTACAGGCTTTCCGTCATCTGAAACAGCCACAATTCCCGCTTCCTTCATACTCCCCATCTCAGAAAGCTCCCGGCCCTCCAGGCCCTTGGTCACGGCGCCGATGGGATAAACATTAACGACGCCTTCTCTTTGTGCCTTATCCAATATATAGCGTACCACGGTGGTATTATCCGCTACCGGATTTGTATTGGGCATGCATGCAATCGATGTAAAACCTCCTCTTGCCGCACTCCTTGTCCCGCTTGCAATATCCTCTTTATACTCAAAGCCGGGATCACGCAGGTGGCAATGGGCATCCACCAGGCCGGGAAGCGCATAGAGACCTGATGCGTCTATAACACGATCCGCTTCATTTTGAAGGTTTTTCCCCATTGCTTCTAATTTGCCGTTTTTGATATACAGGTCCATATTCTTTTCTATCCTGTCACAATGTGCAATTGTGGCGTTTTTGATCAAAGTCCTCATGCTTCTTTCCTCCCCGATAATAAATAGAGTAATGCCATTCTTACCGCAACGCCGTTTGTAACCTGCCTGCTGATGGCGGAACGGTCACTGTCAATAAGTTCTGACGTCATTTCGATTCCCCTGTTTACCGGCCCGGGGTGCATCCAGAGAGCGCCTTTTTTTGCACCCTTCATATTCTCAGCATTCATGCCGAAGAACCGGGAATATTCGCAGGAAGATGGGAACAGGGCCTTCTTTTGCCTCTCTAACTGCACTCTGAGGCCCATGACCACATCACAATCCTCAACTGCCTCCAAAATGGTCGGGTAAGCTTTCGCGCCGAGACTTTCAATGCCCGTCGGCATCAGCGTGGACGGCGCATATAAATGAACCTCGGCTCCCATCTTTGTAAGGCCGATAATGTTGCTCCGAGCTACCCTGCTGTGGTATATATCCCCAATGACAGCCACCTTTAACCCCTTTATGCCGCCGAAGGTCTCCTTCATAGTGTACATGTCCAGAAGGGCCTGGGTGGGGTGTTCGTGCATGCCATCCCCGGCATTGATAACCGAAGCCTGTACGTTTTTGGCCAGAAGATGGGGAGCTCCCGACTGGTTGTGCCGGATCACAATAATATCCGTGCCCATTGAATCTAAAGTGATGCCTGTATCAATAAGGGTTTCGCCCTTGGCTACGCTGCTGGTGGAAACCGATACATTGACTGCTTGGGCGCCCATATATTTCGCGGCCAGTTCAAAAGAAACTCGTGTTCTTGTACTATTTTCATAAAAGAGAGTAATCACTGTTTTGCCTTGAAGATAATTCACCTTCTTCATTTTGCTGGTTACAATTTTCTTCATATCCGACGCGGTATCCAGAATAAGATTAATTTCATCGGGGCTCATCTGTTCCAGCCCCAGAACGTCCTTCGCTTGCAGGTTCATCTTTGCTACACCTTTCCTTTACTCTGCAGACCATTGTTTTTAAACAAAAAAATAGTAAGACCTTTGTCTTACTACCTTCTAAAAACAATAATTCCTTTTTTAAAAAACTGAATGAAAAGCGGAGCCGCGCAGCTTCCGGTACCAGGAACATGCGGTATACTTTTGTATTGTGTTACCATACAATAAGTCATATGCTTTTCCTTTCAATTTATTATCTCGAATATATTACCATACCACTTTACCGTTGTCCAGAGGAAAAAATAAATATTTTCTTCCACTGCCCAGTAGGATAGTTTTTATGCATACTTTTTAGGGATGCCATTATTTTTCATTTGCTATGAATTCAATAATATGTTAATTTAGTAATGTTATATGATATTTGGGGGGTAATTTTACAATGGATGAAAAAAATATTACGTCCAAGCTTCGGGCGATAGTGAATATTGCGGCAAAAAGATTCATTGGCCTTAATAAAGGAAGCAAAATATTGTTAAGTATCGGGGCTGTCGTGTTTTTTATCTTCCTCGTTATCGCCCTGGCCCTTAATGTTCTATTTATGGCAGACATCTTGCGTTTCAGCGGTCAGGTCAAGATGATTGAATGGCTTGTGTTATACTCCTTCAAATTCTGGATTGTCCTGTTTTCCGGCGCCATTATAATGGATATTTTTAAGAACCGTTAAGTTTAAAAAGTTTGCAGCGTGGAGGGTTCTCACTGTTTCTGAAACAGCGGGAGCCCTCTTTTTTCCCTTATGAATGAACTATTCGTAATGTGAAAAATTTTTCATTTTGCCCTCAGTATGGCGGCCTGTAGAGTGAATTAAAATGTGCCCTCAAGAAAATCCGTCCGGGATTTTATTCGGTGGCTCCGCAATCCCGCTTCGCTGACACACTTTAATTTCACTCACGGCACTCATAGCGCTAAACTACGACTAAGGATGGCTAAATAAATCTATTGACATGGGCAAGTTTTGTTATATAATTATTGCTATGCGTCTAATTGTTAGGCGGTTAACTGTTTAATAATTAACTTATGAAAGTGTGGGATTATGAATCATATTGATATTGTGAAACGATTTGAATTGTTATTTTTAAAAAGGCGCATATTTTTGCAGAAGTCTATATCGGAAATAGGATTATATCCCGGGCAGCCGCCTATCCTAAAATATATAGCCAATCATGATCACTGTTCTCAGGTTGAGATTGCAAAAGCCCTGCAGCTTTCGCCCGCATCGGTGGCCATCTCTACCAAAAGGCTTCAAAAAGCCGGAATGCTGACAAAAATGGTGGATGAGACAAACTTGAGAAGCAAGAAATTGACTATCACTCCAAAAGGCCGCGAAAAAACCGAAGCCTGCCACAGATTATTCAGGGAATTCGATGAAAAAATGTTTGCCCATTTTGATGAATCTGAGCTGGCACAATTAAAAGCCTTTTTAGATAAACTAATTAATAATATTTCCGAAGAACCGGAAAAAATTGATAATTATAGATTTGGCCATATTTTGGCATTGGAGAATGAATTGAAAGGAAATCATAAACATACTAGAAAAGAGGTCAAATAATGCTGAAAAAATTAATGCCCTGCCTGGGCGAGTATAAAAAATATGCAATACTGACTCCTGTCATGGTTATCATGGAGGTCATTCTTGAAATATTTATTCCGTATTTCATGTCAAAGATCATTGATGTGGGTATAAAAAACGGCGATATAGATTATATATTCAAGATGGGCCTATTAATGGTTATCATGGCCTTGGCATCCCTGATATTCGGCGCTTTGGCAGGACGTTTTGCGGCTGTTGCAAGCGTCGGTTTTTCAAAGGGATTAAGGAAGAAGCTGTTTGACAGGATCCAGCAATTCTCTTTTGCCAATATTGACAGGTTCAGTACCGCTTCTCTTGTGACCAGGCTTACTACCGATATTAACTATACACAAATGGCCATGCAGATGATCATTCGAATGCTGGTGAGATCCCCCATCATGCTGATCAGTGCAACATTTATGGCTATCACCATAAATGCCAAGCTTTCAATTGTTTTTCTTGTGGCCATACCCATTCTAGGGGGTGCTTTATGCTTTATCGCTTCCATAGCTTTCCCAAGATTTAAAACCTTGCTTGAAAAATATGACAGTATGAATGCTTCCGTCCAGGAGAACCTCATCGGCATCCGGGTAGTGAAAGCCTTTGTGCGTGAAGACCACGAAAATGAAAAATTCCGGGAAGCGGCGGAGGCCGTTCGCAAGGCCCAGTTAAAAGCTGAAAAATTAATTGTTATGGCCATGCCCCTCATGCAGTTTGTCATGTATGGCTGCATGATCGCTATCTCATGGTTCGGCGGCAACATGATCATTGGCGGAACCATGGGAACCGGTGAGCTTATGAGCTTTATCAGCTATATTTCACAGATCTTGATCTCCCTGATGATGATCTCCTTTGCCTTTGTGGGAATTGTGATATCCAGAGCCTCCGTATCCCGGATCGTCGAGGTGCTCGATGAGGAAATTGATATAAAAGATCACGGGAAAGATGCGGATCTAGCTGTTGATGACGGTTCCATTATTTACGACCATGTGTCCTTCAGCTATTGCGGGAATAAGGATAACCTAACCATAAATGACTGCACCTTTGAGATTAAATCCGGTGAGACCGTTGGCATCATAGGCGGAACGGGCTCAGCCAAAACGACCCTGGTCCAGCTTATTCCCCGCCTTTATGATGTATTGGACGGAAGGATCCTCGTAGGCGGACACGATGTGCGGGATTATTCGCTGACCACCTTGAGAAACGCTGTTGCCATGGTGCTTCAAAAGAATGTTTTGTTCTCCGGCACCATTAAGGAAAACCTCAAATGGGGCAATGCCAACGCTACCGACGATGAAATTATTGCGGCTTGCAAGGCTGCCCAGGCTTATGACTTTATCCTTTCCTTCCCGGACGGGTTTGACACCTATTTGGGTCAGGGGGGCGTCAATGTGTCGGGCGGCCAGAAACAGCGGCTTTGTATTGCGAGGGCCCTGCTCAAAAAACCCAAGATTCTCATTCTGGATGACAGCACCAGTGCCGTCGATACGGCCACCGACAGCAAAATACGGCAAGCCTTCAGGGAGTATCTGCCCGGAACCACCAGGATCATCATCGCTCAGCGTATTTCCTCGGTAAGTGACGCCGATAAGATCATTGTATTAGACGGCGGTAAAATCAGCGCCATCGGTGCCCATGAAGAATTGCTGACAGCAAGCTCTATTTACCGAGAAGTCCATGAATCACAGCAGAAAGGAGTTGCATAAGCCTATGCCAGGACCTATGATAAAGGCTGTTATGAAGCCGAAAGATGCAGGTAAAACCCTGGGCAGAATTTTAAAATATATGTCTGAATACCGGCTCAAGCTTATCATCATAGCTATAGCCATTATAATAAGCGCCTTTGCGGGAGTTGCGGGCACGTATTTTTTAAAGCCGGTCATAAACCAGTATATTGTTCCTTTTATCGGTCAGAAAAATCCGGACTTTTCAGGCTTTATTTCCATGCTGACCATGATGGGCACCATCTATGTATTTGGTATTTTGGCTACCTTTACCTATAGCAAGCTGATGGTGAATATAGCAACCAGCACCTTGAAAAAAATCAGAGTCAATTTGTTTACCCATATGGAATCTCTGCCAATCGGGTACTTTGATGCCCATACCCATGGAGAACTGATGAGCAGATATACCAATGATATTGATACGCTCCGTGAAATGATCAGCCAGAGTATCCCCAATTTATTTTCATCAGCGCTGTCGGTCATCGGCGTATTCGTTATGATGCTGGTTCTGAGCCCTGTGCTGACAATATTGGTCGTACTCATGCTCATTCTCATGCTCTATATTATCAAAACCATCGGCAGCAAAAGCGGCATGTATTTTATGAAGCAGCAGAAAGAAATCGGCAAGGTAAACGGTTATATAGAGGAAATGATTGAAGGGCAGAAAGTCATTAAGGTATTTTGTCATGAAGATGCTATTATAGACAACTTTGAGAAGCTTAATGACGAGCTGTGCGATGCTTCGACAAACGCGCATACCTTTGCCAATATCTTGATGCCCATTATGGGAAATCTGTCTTATCTCCAATATGCCATCACCGCTGCCGTCGGCGGTGTGATGGCCATCAGAGGACTCATTGATCTGGGCGCTATTGCTTCCTTTTTGCAATATACCCGTTCTTTTTCCCAGCCCATAACACAAATTTCTCAGCAGATGAATTCCATTTTAAGTGCACTTGCCGGGGCAGAGCGCATTTTTGAAGTGCTGGATGAAAAACCTGAGGAAGACCAGGGCACTGTAGTGCTGGCCAGAGTAAAGAAAAACGTCAATGGAGAGCTCATAGAGACAGAATCAGGTGATGGGATTCTTGCCTGGAAGGTTCCCCATAAAGACGGAAGCCCTTCATATACCGTGGTGAAAGGCGATGTCCGCTTTCAAGATGTCACTTTCGGCTATGAGGAGAACAAAACTGTTTTGAGGAATATCACTCTTTATGCAAAGCCCGGACAAAAAATTGCTTTTGTAGGCTCGACAGGTGCAGGCAAAACCACTATTACCAATTTGATCAATCGCTTTTACGATGTGCCTGACGGGAAAATACAATACGATGGTATAAATATTAACGAAATTAAAAAAGCCGATCTCCGAAGATCGCTCTCCATGGTTCTGCAGGACACCCATTTGTTTACCGGAACGGTCATGGATAATATTCGCTACGGAAGGCTGGATGCCACCGATGAGGAAGTTATAAAGGCGGCAAATATCGCGAATGCCCATTCATTTATCATGCATCTGCCCCAGGGCTATAATACTATGCTGACCTCCGATGGCGCCAATTTAAGTCAGGGACAGCGGCAGCTCCTGGCCATTGCCAGAGCAGAGGTTGCGAATCCGCCTGTATTGATCCTGGATGAAGCCACCAGCTCCATTGATACAAGAACCGAAGCCCTGATTGAAAAGGGCATGGACACCCTGATGGAAGGCCGAACGGTCTTTGTCATCGCACACAGGCTCTCCACCGTCCGCAACTCCAACGCCATTATGGTGCTGGAAAACGGAAAGATCATTGAGCGCGGCGATCATGATGATTTGATTGATTTGCGCGGAAAATACTATCAGCTCTATACCGGGATGTTTGAGCTGTCTTAATAACAGAAGAGTACGAAAAAGGACTGCCATATTATTTTATGTGCAGTCCTTTTTGATTGAGCTTTTACATTCATTTAATTTCTACGTCAGCCAGCTTGGGTACAATTTCAATCCAGGTTTGCCCGCGGTTTAAGGTGATAGGCTTACCCTCCTCGGTGGTATAAGCAGTCTGGGCATCCCGGGCTTTTTTAGCCCATTTGATGGGCACCGCCTTACCGCCGGTAATGAAGAAGCCTTTGCCCTCTCCTATATTTTTTAAATTTCTCCTGCCGTATGCATCACCCTCGATAAGCGGTGATGCTATTTCCAGGATAATAATGTTGGCCGCTTGCACCTGTTCCCCTGTATTCCGGTCCACATGGGATTCTTTCATCCTGGTCCTGGCATAGAGCCCGGATTCCGGATTATATGTGAATCCGCAATTACTGCTGCTTGAAACGAATTTTATAAAGATATCCTCCGCCTTCTTATCCGACGCAGGGATAGTCAGCTCCTCAAAATATGTAAAAGGAAACTGCTTTTTGGGCTCTGTACGGTATTTCAGGGCCGAAATTTCTTTTTCAATTCTGTCCTTTGAAGTATATGAATCCTGCCAATTGCCTTTATCCTTGGTCAGATCCCAGAAAGCATTTCCATTGACCAGGCCGTTGATATTCTGAATTTTCAATTTGCTGATATCGGCTTTGGCATAGTCGCTCCACCCGAAGTGGGTGTAAACCGCATCATGTTCCATGGAATAATCTAAAAAATAATGTCTTGAGCTTCTGACCGGCCCGATCATTTCAGGCATAGTATCCCAAAATAAACACATAAACCGGGTGATATTATACTCCGCCAGCATTTCATAGACAATTTGGGCTTGCTGAATGCCTCCCTGGGGAAGAACCCTATCCCCCTGATTGTCGATCATCACGGCTACCGGCCGGACTGTCGGCCGGGGAACAATAAAATCTTTATTAAACATCGCAGGTTCAGGTGTTTCCGCTATCGGAGATTCGGAAGGAGTGTTCACAGGTGTTTCCGTATTTACTGCCTGCATTCCTTTATTGCCGCAGGCAGAGGTCAAAACAAGAATCACAGACAATACCAGTACACTAATGGCTTTTTTCAGCATTATCCGGTGTTCACCTCAAATTCTTCAGTATAGTGTCCCACCGGCTGTTCGGCGCACCACATAAAAAAATTTCTTTCATATGAATCAGCCGGCAAGTTTTCTCTTGATATTTGTATTTTTATGAACAAAATCACCTGGCTTTGTGCTTCGGTGATTTTGTTGATACTCATTCTTTGTATAAACAAGATTCCCTCGCCAGTAAAGCTCGGGAATCTCGCCAAATATTTGTGAGCCATGAACGAAGCATTATTCTAGATCGTCCTCATCATCTTCTTCGTCGATCTGTTCCTGGAAGGCTTCAAAAGCATTTTCAAGCTCTTCTTCATCTTCGACAGGAACAAGATATTCCTCGTCTCCGTTCTTCTCAATTCTCATGATGATGACTTCTGATTCGCATTCATCATCCTCGCATGAGCCGCATCCGCAGCCGCAGCCTCCCTCATCTACAGGGAGCAGGACAACATACTCATTGTCATTCATCAGAACAGTGTCAAGATACTCACATTTGATGGAATCTCCGTCTTCACCGGTTAATTCAATGATTTCATTTTCATAATCCATTGCTTTTCTCCTTTCAATCTTCCTCAGGAAACATCTATCGTTTAAAATCCAGATATCCCTGCAGAATAAAGGCAGCCGACATTTGATCGATTCTACCTTTTTGATTTTTTGCTTTAACACCCATATCATGCATCGCTCTTTGTGCCATCACTGTAGTAAGCCGTTCATCCCAGGATTTAATCTCAGTCTCGGGAAATTCATGCTCCAAAAGCTTGATAAATTCTCTGGTCTTTCTTTCCCGTTCTCCCGATGTTCCATCCATATTGCGCGGAATGCCCACAATAATGGCTTCGCAATGGTAGGCATCAATAAGTTCTCCAATCCGTTTAACAGGAACTTTGGTGTTGTTTCTCCACTTTATTGTCTCCAACATCTGCGCTGTTAATCCTAATGGATCGCTTATTGCGACACCTATTCTGACATCTCCGTAGTCGATACCCAATACTCGCATTAAATGCTCCAATGATTTCCTTTTTTTAGAAAAAGCAGGGATGGTAATCCCTGCCTCAATAATACATGATTCATTTTTAAAAAGCAATGCAAATTACAGAATTTCTATCATAGATTCTTCCCACATACCGGGCGCCTCATAACCCAGCAGATTAACCACTGTCGCGGCAATATTGGCAAGGCCGTAACGGTCTTTTTTGAGGCGGTATTTCCCGCTGTTAACGCTGTCGTAAATAATAAAGGGCACCTTGTTCAGCGTGTGGCTGGTCTTGGCCTTATATTTTCCAGATTCATCCTTCTTTGCCTTGCCGGTCTTTTTATCCAGCTCATACATTTCATCCGCATTACCATGATCGGCGGTAATCAATAAAACACCGCCAAGCTGCTCAATCACCGGAAGAATTCTTCCAATGCAAAGATCAACGGCCTCTACGGCGATTTTTGCCGCTGCAAAGCTCCCCGTATGGCCCACCATATCGCCATTGGCAAAATTGAGCCTCGCAAACTTATAGCTGCCCGTCTTTAACATCTCTATCATTTTGTCGGTGATTTCCGCAGCCTTCATCCATGGTCTTTGCTCAAAGGGTATAATGTCCGAGGGAATCTCAATATAGGTTTCGAGCATGTCATCAAATTTCCCGGAATTATTTCCATTCCAGAAATAGGTAACATGACCGAATTTCTGTGTTTCTGAAATGGCGAGCTGGGTCACTCCGCTTTTTGCCAGATATTCGCCCATCGTATTCTTTATAGAAGGGGGATTCACCAGATATCGGCTGGGAATATGCAGGTCGCCGTCATACTGGAGCATGCCGGCATAGACGACCTGTGGCCATCTCTTACGGTCAAAATAAGTAAAGTCCGCCTCCTGGAAGGCACGGCTGATTTCAATTGCCCGGTCGCCCCGGAAATTGAATAAAATAACACTGTCCCCATCTTCAATAGTCCCCACCGGCTTTCCGTTCTCGCAGATAACAAAAGCGGGCAGGTCCTGGTCGATAGCCTTAGTCTCTTTTCTCAGGGTTTCAATAGCCTCACGGGCCGAATTAAAGCAGCGGCCTTCCCCTAAGACATGGGTGTACCAGCCCCGTTCAACCATACTCCAATTGGCCTCATAGCGGTCCATGGTAATAAACATGCGGCCTCCGCCGCTGGCAATTTTAACATCGAAGCCGGAATCCCGAAGGCTGTCCAGAAAGCTCTCAAAGGGTTCCACATATTCCAGAGCCGAGGTCTCACCAACATCACGGCCATCTAACAGAATGTGAACCCTGACCCTTTTGATGCCTTCCTTTTTGGCCTCACTGATCATGGCCTTTAAATGATTTATATGGGAATGCACATTTCCATCGCTGAACAGACCGATAAAATGAAGCGTTGAAGATTTGGAAATACAATTCTGGCGGATTTCTCCCCAGCCCTTCCCCTGAAACATAGCGCCGGTTTCTATGGCTTCGGTTACCAGCTTGGCGCCTTGGGCAAAAACCTGGCCGGCGCCTATGGCATTGTGGCCTACTTCCGAATTGCCCATATCGTCGTCGCTTGGCAATCCAACCGCAGTGCCGTGAGCCTTTAAAAGGGTGTTTGGACATTCCTTCATCAGCCTGTCTAAATTCGGGGTGTAAGCATCTTTTACTGCATTTCCCTCTGCTGTTTCCGTTATGCCGACTCCATCCATAACCATCAGCAGAACTGGGCCTTCGCAGGGTGTATAACCGTTCTTTTTAAGCATTATACAATCATACCTTTCTTACAGTAACAACTTTTTTGATATTCGGAAAGCTCGTATGAATACAATGCCCTCCGGGAAAATAAAGCCGGAGGGCAGAAACATCAATGTTGCTTAAGCGTCATGCTTGACAATTTTCTCAAACGCGTCAAGCTTGAGGCTGGCTCCGCCTACGAGGCCGCCGTCAATATTGGGCATTGCAAAAAGAGCTTTTGCATTGCCGGCATTGACACTGCCGCCATAGAGGATTCTGGTTTTCCCGGAAACATCTTTGCCATATAGCTCAACGAGTAGCTGGCGAATGATGGCACAAACCTCCTCAGCCTGTTCGTTGGTAGCTGTTTTTCCTGTACCGATAGCCCAAATAGGCTCATAAGCAATAACAAGTTTGGAAACCTCCCCGGCGGTCAAGCCAAGCAGAGCCACCTTGATCTGATAGCGGATATGCTCGGCGGTAACGCCCTGCTCTCTCTGGGTAAGGGTTTCACCACAGCAGACAATAGGAAGCATACCGGCATCCAAAATACTTCTCGCCTTTTTATTAATCATTTCATTTGTTTCAGCAAAATATTCACGTCGCTCGGAATGGCCTATAATAACATAGTCCACGCCAAGGTCTTTGAGCATACCGCAGGAAACCTCACCGGTATAGGCACCGCTTGCCTCCCAGTGCACGTTCTGAGCCGCCACTTTAATATTGGACCCTTTCGCAGCTTCCACAACCCCGGGAATGCAGACTGAAGGCACACCCACAACAACCTCGGCTTTTGCGCCTGCTACAAGCCCTTTAAGGCCATTGATAAATTCTGCAGCTTCTTTAGGAGTCTTATTCATTTTCCAGTTGCCAGCTGCCATAATAACGCGATTAGACATTCTATTTTCCATCCTTTCAAATCATTGGTATAGAAGAAATTTCACGATCATTCAATAGATTTCTTTTTATTTCTTTTCATTAATCACTGCAATACCCGGAAGCTCCTTACCTTCAAGGAACTCCAGAGATGCGCCGCCGCCGGTGGAAATATGGGTAATCTTATCCGCAAAGCCAAGCTGTTCTACAGCCGCTGCTGAATCGCCTCCGCCTACAATGGTAATGGCGCCTGATTCAGCGAGGGCTTCTGCAACTTTCTTTGTTCCCACCGCGAATTTTTCCATTTCGAAAACGCCCATGGGTCCGTTCCAAACAACAGTCTTGGCATTCCTGACGGCATTTGAAAACAATTTAATGGTTTCAGGCCCGATATCAAGCCCCATCCAGTCGTCAGGTATCGCATGAGAAGAGACCACCTTGGATTCGGTATCGGCCTTAAATTCCTTTCCTACCATAGTATCAACAGGCAGGAGCAGGTTTACGCCTTTCTCCTTCGCTTTAGCAAGCAAACTGCCGGCCAGCTCCAGCTTATCCATTTCACACAGAGAATTACCGACACCGTATCCTTGTGATTTAAAGAAGGTATAAGCCATACCGCCGCCAATGATCAGCGTATCCACTTTATCCAGGAGGTTTTCGATAACACTGATTTTGTCTGAGACCTTGGCACCGCCGAGAATGGCTACAAAAGGCCTCTCCGGATTATCAAGAGCCTTGCCCATGACATCAAGCTCTTTCTTTATCAGAAATCCGCATGCAGAAGGCAGATAATCAGCCAGGCCCGCAGTCGATGCATGGGCTCTGTGAGCTGTGCCAAAAGCATCATTGACATAGATCTCGGCAAGGCTTGCCAGTTCCTTTGCAAAAGCCGGATCGTTCTTTTCCTCTTCCTTGTGGAAACGGACATTCTCGAGCATGAGAACTTCTCCGTCCTTCAGGGCGGCTGCTTTTGTCCTGGCGTCTTCGCCAATGACATCCTGAGCCAGAATGACTTCTTTGCCTAAAAGTTCACTTAAACGCTTGGCAGCGGGTTTCATGCTGAATTTTGCCTCAGGCCCGTTCTTTGGTCTGCCCAGATGAGAAACCAGAATAAGTTTGCCGCCGTTTTCGATAATATACCGAATGGTAGGTAGCGCACCTCTTATTCTCTTATCATCTGTTATATGGCCCTCAGCATCCAGAGGAACATTAAAGTCCACACGTGCAATAACACGCTTGCCCCGGACATCAATATCGGAAATACTCATTTTATTCTTCATGCTCATAGGATACACAACTCCTTCTACAGGTAATTTATTCGATTTTACATACAAAAATATACACAATTCTTTAACTATTTTACCCATTAATCAAAGACTTTTCAACTAAAAACTGCCTTACTTCAATTCGCGTCGCTTCGCGATCCTGCTCCGCTTCCGCACTGTAACTTTGCTCCGGCACTAAATTACAAATTAAGTCCCTTACGTAAAAGGCCCGATTGCATATTTTTGCATAAAGAAAACTTTATAGCCGTAAAATCATAAACATTTTGTCTATTTTATATCAAAAAGAGCGGCACATTCAAGGCCGCTCTTTTAGGTTCAGCAGAAAATCTTACTTGTGATCCACAGAAGCCATATGGCAAATGAGATCAACGAGTTTATTGGAATAACCCCACTCGTTATCGTACCATGAAACCAGCTTAACAAAGTTAGGATTCAGGGAGATACCTGCTTTGGCATCAAAAATAGAAGTACGGGCATCAGAAATGAAGTCAGAAGAAACAACATCGTCTTCTGTGTACCCGAGAATGCCCTTCAACTCACCCTCAGAAGCCTCTTTCATGGCTGCGCAGATTTCTTCATAGGTGGCAGATTTCTCAAGACGGCAGGTTAAATCTACTACAGAAACATCCAGTGTAGGAACACGGAAGGACATGCCTGTCAGCTTGCCGTTCAATTCAGGAATAACTTTACCAACAGCTTTGGCTGCGCCGGTAGAAGAGGGAATGATGTTGCCGGAAGCTGCACGGCCGCCTCTCCAGTCTTTCTTGGAAGGACCGTCAACGGTCTTCTGGGTAGCGGTGGTGGAGTGAACGGTTGTCATAAGGCCTTCAAGCAATCCGAAACGGTCATTGATAACCTTTGCCAGAGGAGCCAGGCAGTTGGTTGTGCAGGAAGCGTTGGATACGATGGTCATATCCTTTTTATAGGTGTTGTGATTAACACCCATAACAAACATGGGCGCATCCGAAGAAGGAGCGGAAATAACGACCTTCTTTGCACCAGCCTGAAGATGAACCTTTGCTTTTTCAGTTGTAGTAAACAAACCTGTTGATTCAATAACGTATTCAGCTCCGCAATTTTTCCATGGAATCTCTTCCGGCTTCATGCAGGAATAAACATTGATAGCATTTCCATTTACAACAAACTTTCCGTCTTTAATTTCAATGGTACCATCAAACTGACCATGGATAGTATCATACTTAAGCATATACTTCATGTATTCCAGATCGATGAAAGGGTCATTGATTCCTACTACCTGTACATTCGGGTTCTTGGTAGCTGCCCTGAAAGCAAGGCGGCCGATTCTGCCAAACCCATTAATACCAATTTTAACTGCCATGGTTTATAACCTCCTAAAAAACATATAAATATTTGTTAACTTAATCACAAAATCCAAAAAACATTCTATTATACTTAGCGTATATTTTCAAGGACTTAAAAAAATTTTGTCCAAAATGCGGAAAATAATGCGACTGGACAGACTTTTTTAGTACATTAATTAAGGTTTTTATAATTTATTCAAACAAACTTGTCTCATGCTCTCATAAAGCAATATGGATGCAGCGGCAGAAGCATTCAGCGACTCGGCTTTGCCGGGCATCGGGATCATAACGGCCAGGTCAGCCAGTTGCAGCATTCTTTCACTGATGCCGCTCCCTTCATTTCCAACGACGATGGCGGTATTGCCTGATAAATCAGCCTCCCAGCATGGGACTGCGTTTCGGATATCCGCGGCCGCAACCTTTACGCCGTAACGCTTAAGACCTTCCAAAGCCTCGTAAATATCCGGCGCAACAATAACCGGAAGATGGAAAATCGATCCCATGGTGGACCGTATCACTTTAGGGTTATAGGGATCCGCGCTGTCCCTTGACAGCAAAACGCCGTCCAATCCGCAGGCATCGGCCGTCCGGATGATGGCGCCGAGATTCCCCGGATCCTGTACATTTTCCAGTACTATAAGCCGTCTCAGCCCTAATATCATACTGCTGTCATAGTCGGGGAGTTCCACCGCCGACATGACGCCCTGGGGCGTTTTGGTTTCCCCTATTCTCACAAAAAGCTCGTCAGGTACCAGAAAGGCTTTCGTATCGGGATACTCTGATAAAATGCCATCAGACTTTTCATAAAAACTGTCCGATAAAACAAAATACCGGATCTTTGCTTCTGATGCCAGCGCCTCCGTGACAAGCCTTGTGCCTTCCAATAGAATGGCCTTGGACTTTTGTCTCCCTTTTTTATCATGGAGGCTGCGGATCTCTTTTATTATAGAATTAGAAGCCGAAGTGATTCTGATGGGATCCATGAATTTTAAGAAGTTCCTCCCTTTTTATTCCAAGCCTGTCCAGATATGAGCAGGCTTGTTTTTGCCATGCCCGGCCCTCCTGCGGCACCGCTGTCAAATGAATAAAAGTCCCATCACCCGAGGTGAGGGACCTTATTTGCTGAAATGTTTATTATTTAACCCTTTCAACAAGCAGTTTAAAGCCGGCTGCATCATTAACAGCCATGTCGGCAAGCACTTTTCTATTTAAAGAAATGCCTGATTTCTTAAGAGCATTCATAAATTTGCTATAGCTCAATCCGTTCATACGAGCTGCAGCATTGATACGTGCGATCCAAAGCTTTCTGAATTCACGCTTTTTTTGTTTCCTATCCCTATATGCATAATTCAGGGATTTCATAACTGCTTGATTTGCAACTCTATAAAGCTTACTCTTTGCTCCGAAATAGCCCTTCGCAAGCTTGAGTACCTTCTTATGTCTTGCGCGTGTGCGCATAGCACCTTTAACTCGGGACATGGTTTAACACCTCTCTTTTTTGTTTATGCGTAGGGCAACATTCTCTTGATGATAGCAGCGTTTGTATCATCTGCCATAACACCTTGACGAAGATTTCTTTTTCTTTTGGTTGATTTCTTCGTCAGAATATGATTCTTATAACCTTGAGTTCTTTTTACTTTTCCGGTAGCAGTCAATTTAAATCTCTTTTTTGAACCGCTGTGGGTTTTGAGCTTCGGCATATTACCAACCTCCTTAGAATTATTTTTTGTTGGGAACCAATACCATGGACATTGTTCTACCTTCCATAATCGGCGACTTTTCCATCTTACCAAATTCCTTGACGGTATCGGCAAATTTACGCATGACCTCCCGGCCTAGGGCAGAATAAGCAATCTCCCTGCCCCTGAATCGAATGGAAACTTTCACCTTGTTTCCTTCTTCAAGGAACTTTATGGCATTCTTTATTTTGAAGCCAAAGTCATGATCCTCGATTTTCGCCGAGATTCTCACTTCCTTTACTTCAATGACGGTTTGCTTTTTCTTTGCTTCCTTCTCCCTCTTGTTCTGTTCATACAGGAACTTCCCGTAGTCCATAATCTTGCAAACAGGCGGATTTGCACTAGGAGATATCTTCACCAGATCTAATTCCCTTTCGTTTGCTTTTAACTGAGCCTCCCTGGCTGATACGATGCCAATCATTGCACCATCCGCATCAATCAAACGTACTTCCTTATCACGAATTAATGAATTGATCTGTGTCTGGTCCTTACTAATAAGAAACACCTCCGAATATAATAAATAAACAGGTGAAGCGCACTTCACCTGTTATAAACGTCAAAAACGAATCTTTTAAAGATCACGCTATTGACCCGCCAGCGCTTGCCGAACAAGGTGAGAAGCATTGCCTCTACTTGATTACTCATTTAATATATAGTATTATTCTTTATTTGTCAAGCATTATTACAATTTATGATCGCGTCAAAAGCGACAGAGCGCCAGAGTGATGTTTCGATACG
>ENA-UOOR01000932-UOOR01000932.1-fermentation-metagenome-genome-assembly--contig:-NODE-932-length-37396-cov-42.507432_pt1 | contig 37396 bp, 60 predicted proteins | sample MGYA00245780_ERZ724029 | MGnify/ENA primary metagenome ERZ724029 (study PRJEB28704, sample SAMN03018315) | fermentation metagenome | biome: anthropogenic terrestrial biome; feature: soil; material... | reverse complement strand
GAAATATTTAAACGGAGGAAATCATCATGCAGGAATTTTTCACTTGGGCCATGCTTGGCACCTATGCGGGGGCGGTGCTGGCCACTACACTTATAACCCAGCTTGTTAAGGAATGGCTAAAGGCCATCCCCACGCGGATTGTAAGCTATGTTATCGCGCTGGTGGTGCTTCTCGCTGCCGCTGCCTTTAACAACTCCCTCACGCTGGCTGATGGGGCGCTGTGCCTATTTAATGCGGTCATCGTATCCCTCGCGGCTAACGGCGGGTTTGATGCGGTGACGAAAGAATAACTATTATTAAGACGAAGGGGAGCCGGGAGGCTCCTCTTTTTTTTTATCATAATGGCGGCGTAAAACCCCTTGCTTTAGCTATGGGGATATAAGCCGTCGCATCCCCTTGTATTAGATTTGGTTTTGTGGTATAATCAAGTCATGGAATATAAATCAAACAACAACGTAGTATATTCGTGCAAATATCATGTTGTCTGGTGTCCAAAGTATCGGCGCAAAGTACTTGTTGGAGCAATTGCAGAGCGACTAAAGGAGTTAATTGAAATACGCTGCTCTGAAATTAACGCCGAAATATTAGAAATGGAAATCATGCCAGACCATGTACATTTGCTCATTGAAGTTGACCCGCAGTTTGGAATCAACCAAGCTATAAGGAGTATCAAATGGTTTTCGTCACATTCGTTACGCAATGAATTCCAAACATTAAAAACTAGGTTGCCAACCCTATGGACGAACAGTTATTTTGTTTCGACCGTTGGTGGAGCGCCACTTGAAGTCATCAAACAATATATTCAGAATCAAGAAACATCGCAAAGGAGGTGAGATAGTGGAGTACAGTTACAAGTTTCGTGTATACCCAACAAAAGAACAAGAGATTTTAATACAAAAAACATTTGGCTGTACTCGTTATGTGTACAACCACTATCTCGCCAAGCGTACAACGGCATATGAATCCGAAAAGAAAACGCTGAATTACAATGCCTGCTCTGCTGACATGACAAACTTAAAGCGTGAGTTTGAATGGCTTCGTGAGGTAGACGCTACCGCTCTACAGTCTTCAATCAAAGACCTTGATTTCGGGTTCCAAAACTTCTTTCGCAGAGTAAAGCAAGGCGAGAAGCCCGGCTATCCCCGCTTCAAGAGTAAGCACAACAATCGCCAAAGCTACAAGAGTAAATGCGTTGGCACAAATATTAAGGTAAGCGAAAACGCAATCCAGTTGCCTAAGCTTGGTTTTGTAGAATGCAGGGTGTCAAAGCAGGTTCGTGGCAGAATTCTATCCGCAACGGTTAGTAAAAACCCAAGTGGCAAATACTTTGTGGCTTTGTGTTGTACAGACGTTGAGATTGAACCGCTTGAACCAACAGGCGCACTCGTCGGAATTGACCTTGGTTTAAAAGAATTTGCAATCACGTCTGATGGGCAGAAATTTGAGAATCCCAAACACCTCACCAAATCCCAAAAGAAACTTGCTAAACTCCAACGACAGCTATCCCGAAAACAAAAGGGTAGTAAAAATAGGAACAAGGCGAGAATCAAGGTGGCGAGGTTGCACGAGCACATCACCAATCAGCGAACGGATACGCTTCACGAACTCTCAACGCAAATGGTGCGTGATTATGACCTAATTGCCATAGAGGATTTGCAGGTTAAAAATATGGTGAAGAATCACAAGCTTGCAAAGTCAATCAGCGATGTTTCGTGGTCAGAGTTCACGCGCCAGCTCAAATACAAATGCGACTGGTATGGCAAAACGCTTGTTGAAATAGACAAGTTCTATCCGAGTAGCCAGCTATGCGGTGTGTGTGGCGAGAAGAATCCTGCCGTGAAGGATTTAGCCGTAAGGGAATGGACTTGCCCGAGCTGCGGGGCGCAGCATGACCGTGACGTAAACGCTGCGAACAACATATTGAAAGAAGGCTTGCGAACGCTCGCAGGCTAAACCATTTAAAAATACCGTGGGACACACGGAAATTTAAGCCTGTGGAGACTATGTAAGACTGGGTAGCCAGCAACGGTTTGTGAAGCAGGAATTCCCTCGCTAGGGCTCGGGAGGAATCCCTCGGCTTTAGCCGTGGGGAGCTGTCAAGCAGGACAACAGCGGAATCCGACAAATAGACCTTTCTGCGCATTTTTGTTTGCGCACACAAATGCCGCAACGCGCCCTGCGGAAAATTTTGGATTTTATTCCAAAAGGGTATTGACATATATATGCAGTAATGGTAATATTAACCTATCCTAGAAACGAAACGAATAAAGGAGGTGATTGTTTGAACAAGCGGTTACTGGCTGGACGGATGGTTATGGCCGGGTATACGCAGGTATCTGCCGCAGAAGCGTTAGGGGTATCAAAAAACACGTTTAACGCGAAAATGAACGGGCACGGGCCGTTCGATGCCGACCAAATTATAAGGTTGTGTGAACTGTTCGGGATTGAGGATAGCCACGACAAGGTACAAATCTTTTTAACCCGCGCAAATGCGGACAAGCACTAAAGAAAGGAAGAACGCATGAACGAATTACAAGTATTCTCCTACGAGGGGAACGAAGTCAGGACTGTCCAAAAAGGCGATGAAACTTGGTGGGTGTTGAAGGATGTCTGTGATGTGTTGCAACTCAGCAACCCCAGCATGATTGCCGACCGCTTAGATGACGACGAGAAGGTAAAAGTTGACCCTAAACAATACTTAGGGTCACGCAGCAATGAACCGGCAACGGTAATTAGCGAGAGCGGTCTCTACAACGTCATCCTTCTCTCACGCAAACCCGAAGCCAAAAAATTCAAACGCTGGGTAACCCACGAGGTTCTCCCCACCATCCGCAAGCACGGGGCCTTCCTGACCCCGCAGAAGATCGAGGAAGTATTACTCAACCCTGATACCATCATCAGCCTTGCAACCCAGCTTAAAGCGGAGCAGGAGCAGCGCAGGGCCCTTGAAAGCAAGGTAGAGCAGGACAAGCCTAAAGTGCTGTTTGCGGCGGCGGTGGAATCTTCCCACACTTCTATTTTAATAGGAGAGCTTGCCAAGCTGCTTAGGCAGAACGGTATCGAGATCGGGCAGAATCGCCTGTTCCAATGGATGCGGGAGAACGGCTATCTCATCAAGCGGCAGGGCACGGACTTTAACATGCCCACACAATACAGCATGGAGCGCGGCTGGTTTGAGATCAAGGAAACCGCCATAAGCCGTGCGGATGGCAGCATCACGGTAAGCAAAACAACGAAGGTAACCGGCAAGGGCCAGACCTATTTTGTCTCGATATTCCTTGACGCTGGCCGGGAAGCCAAATAGGACAAATTCAGCGCCGCATAGGCTAAAGCGAGGCGCAAAGCGAGGTGATAAAAATGGAGCTTACCCGCGAATATCAGCAATATGTCCTGGATGTTCTCGCGGATATACGCGGGCGGCGAACGGGAGAAACGCTAAAGTATACGCCCGTACCAGAAGAAACGGAGGAATCAGATGGAGCAGAGGATAGTCCCCAGGGACAAGCTCTCGCATGATGCCCTTGACCGCCGACAAAAAGAGCGCAGGGCAAAGCAGCGGGTAGAGGCCAGGGAGCGAGAGTACCGCAGTTACGCCGGGGAGCGGCAGGTAAAGGCCATGCGCAGGGAGCTTGGCAAATAAAAAAGCGCTGGCGGGAGTGCCATCCCAACCAACGCAAACGAGAATTTATCTACAAACAGCATATCAGAAGGAGGGGAATCAGTCAATGCACATTTTAACCGAACAACAGGAAGCGGCCATGATTGCCCATGCGGCGGAGCTTGTAATCCAGCTACAGCAGGAACGGCACAAGGCCGAAATGTACCGGGATTGGTACAACGAAAAGCGGCTTGCGCTGGATGCGCTGACGGCAAAGCCCGGCGATCTTGTGAAGGAGGATGAATTTTAATGAAGCTTTATGAGATAGGCGAAGAATACCGCGCTTTCCTTGCGGCGGTAGAGGCCGGGGATATCCCGGAGGATGCCATTACCGACACGCTGGAGGCCCTAGACGGGGCGTTTGAGGATAAGGCAGACAATACCGCTTGCGTGATAAAAGAACTGCTGTCAGAGGCCGAGGCAATCAAAGCAGAGGTTGACGCGCTCAACGAACGGGCAAAGACCAAGAAGGCCCACGCAGACAAGCTTCATCGGTACCTTTTCGCACAGATGAAGGCAATGGGCAAGGCGGGGCTTGAAAGCGCCCGGAACAAGCTCACGATCAAGAAAACCCCTGCCGCTTGTGTCATTGAGGATGATGCTGAACTCGTAAAGTATCTACAGGAAAGAGACATGGACTACCTTGTGAAGTATGAGGCCACGCCGAAAAAGTCAGAGATCAAGAAGCTGGTGCAGGATGGCACGGAGATTCCCGGCGTGAGCTTGCAGACGGAGGAAAGGCTGTACATCAAATGAGCAATCTTCGCATTTATGAAAAGGTTCGGGCGGTGCCCCTGGAGGCGCAGAAGAAGATCGGCGGCGGGCGCTTAAAGGGCATGACCGACATCAACCCCATGTGGCGCATAAAGGCGCTTACAGAGCAGTTTGGGCCGTGTGGCGTGGGCTGGCGGTATGAGGTTGTGGACAAGCAGCTAAGCCCCGGCGCGGACGGTACAGTAGCCGCATTCGTGGACATCCTGCTGTACTGCAAGGAATGCGAGGAATGGGGTGCGGGCATCCCCGGCACGGGCGGCTCCATGTTCGTTGCAAAGGAAGATCGGGGCCTGTACACGGATGACGAGTGCTTTAAGAAGGCCCTCACCGATGCAATCTCCGTTGCGGCAAAGGCGCTGGGTGTAGGCGCAGATATTTACTTCGCCGCCGACCGCACAAAGTACGATGCGGCCCCCGAGCCCCCGAAGCAGGACAAGCCCAAGACGGAACCCCAAACCACCATGCCCAGCGTGAGTGAGAACCCGGAAGTGAACCGGCTGCGCGGCATCATCCTTGCGGAACTGAAACAGAATCTTGCGGTTGCGGACAAGGCGGCTAATGCCAGGTACAAGAAAAACTTTTACGACCTTTCGCTTGTCGAGTTGCAGGAAGTGGCCGCAAAGGTAATGGCTAACGCAGAGGAAAAGGAGATCAACCGAGCGGCCCGGATGGACACCAGCCACGAAGAAGCCGGAGATAGGCTGTAATGGGCATCCGGGTAAAGAACCCGGTAATCATGGCCGGGAAGATACTTGCTTTCGAGGTGCTGGGGGAAATCCCGGAACTGGCCTTTGACAAGGATGAACCCCTAGACCTCGATATCAAGCGGCCCCGAAAGAAGCGGTCACTGGATGCAAACGCCTATTTCCATGTTCTGGTTGGCGAGATTGCCGCCGCAATGCGGATGGGCAACGAGGAAGTCAAAAGGAACCTTGTGCTGGGATACGGCACATTGGCAAGGGATGCAGACGGCGTTGTGATCGGGTTTAAGCTGCCGGTATCGGTCGATGTGAACACCATCTATGACTACGCAAAATCATTTAAGACGGTTGAGGAAGGCGGTAAAAGTTTTCATTGTTATCTGGTATACAAGCGGACGCGAGACATGTCTAGCAATGAGTTTAGCCGCCTCCTGGACGGGGCAATATCGGAGGCAAAGGAGCTGGGCATAGACACGGCCACGCCCGCCGAAATCGCCCGGATGAAAGAGGAAATGGAGCGCCAAGAAAGGAGCCTGAAATGAACTGGTGGGGATTGTTTTTCACGTTTGTATTACCCTTTCTCCTGCTGGGCATGGCGGCGGTGATAGAACGTGAGTAAATCAATCATGCAGAGTGAAAAGGTGTGCTACATTAGCGGATCGCCTGTAGACCTTGAAAGGTGGTCACCCGTTTCGGGTTATGAGGGGCTATACGTTGTAAGCAGCCTTGGCGCCGTAGCCCGCATTCTGTTCAAGAATAACCGGGTGGAGTTCCCCAAAGTCACGGTACTTTCGCAAACCGACAACGGCCAAGGGTATCTCGCCGTGGGCCTGAGCAAGAATGGCATCCGAAAGATGCACTATGTTCATCGACTTGTTGCCGAGCATTTTGTCCCAAACCCGCATGGCATGCCAGTTGTCAATCATCTGGATAGGAATAAGCAAAACAATAATGCTGGCAATCTGGAATGGGTTACGCAAGGAGATAACGTGAGGTATTCGGCAAAGCATATGCAAAAGCCTAAAGAGAGGCCGAGAAGATCGCGGACTGGATACCGATATGTTACGACACGCATAGATCAGACAGGCAATCCCCGTTTTCGACTATGCATCCCAAAGCGTAGAGTAGATCGGTCTTTTTGCAGATTGCAAGAGGCGTTGCAGGAACGAGAGCGGCTGACGGGCATTCCTCAGAGCGCCAAAATCTAGCAGGGGGAGAACAGATGAAATCGATTTTACAAGATGAAAAGGTGTGCTATTTATCGGGATCTCCTGTTGGACTGGAAAAACATCACATTTTCTTTAATTCTGGGCGCAGGAAGTTGAGCGAGAAATACGGCCTAACGGTATGGCTCCGGCACGATCTGCACAATGAACCGCCGTATGGTGCGCACCATTGCAAGCGCACACGGCGCATGCTCGAACAGGCCGGACAAAAGGCATTCCAGGAGAAATACCCTGATTTAGATTTTATGAAAATATTCGGGAGGAATTATTTATGAGCAAGTTTAAGGAGGTGTGGGCCGATATTGCTGGGTACGACGGATTGTACCGCGTGTCTAATGCTGGGCGTGTCCTAAGTCTCCGCCGTTATGATGGCCGTGGCATTGAGGTACGCGGCGGCATTCTTAAACCGAACGTAGGCACTACGGGATATTTATATGTTAACCTGCGCAAGGATGGGAGGTCTGTTCATAAAAAGATACACAGGCTGGTCGCGGCAGCATTCTTGCGTCCCGAAGCGGGCCGGTATGTTGTGAATCATCGTGATGGGAACAAGCTGAATAACCGCATTGACAATCTAGAGTGGTGCACTCAGGCGGAGAACGTGGCCCATGCATTCGGGAACGGATTTATGGTTGCGGGCGAGAACCAAGAGGCTGCGGCAGAGGGGCGCAAAAAGCCAGTTGTGCAATATGATGCAACCGGAAATCGCATTGCCAGATATTCCAGCAATATTGAAGCGGCGAGACTACTTGGGATACATCCAGCAAATATCTCCCAGTGCTGCAACGGCAAAATAAAAACCTCTCACGGTTATATTTGGAAGTTTGAAAAGGAGACAGCAGTATGAATAAAATCATCATCACCCACGATGGCACCACCACCATCGCCCGCCTATACGATGGCAAGAAGGTCATGAAATCCGCAGAGGCCAAGTGTGCGCCGAGCGATGCTTTTGACTTCACCATAGGCGCAAACCTCGCGTATGACAGGCTGATGGACAGGTTGCCCGCTACGCCGCCAAAACCCGCCGAGAAGCCCGCGCAGGAGCCTATCAAGCTGTACTGCGTGAAGGATTTTATGGAGGGAAATTTTCTTACTCGCGGAAAAGTGTATGAATTTGTTCCCGGCAAAGGTGTTGTCTATGATGATGAGTGGTGCGGCGGTGACACTTACGGGGGAAGCTTTGCGCAATACGCAAGGTATAATCCTAGCCTTTCGGCCTGCCTCATCCCCCTCGTCCAGCGCCCCGCGAAGGTGGGGGAGTGGGTGTATATCGCAAACAGAATGCTTGACAGCAAAAACTCATACGCCAATGGCGACGTTTGCCAAGTGGTAAGCGCCGACGGAAGCGGAGCGTTTATCAGGACGCTTACGGGTAAAACGCACAACTGTAATGTTGGTGACGGAACGGCATTCCTCTACCACTCTGAGTACCTCGTCCTCGACGGCTACGAGCCCGAACCCGAATACTACAAAGGCAAGGTGGTATGTATAAAGGCTTTCGAGGGGTTCACGGCTGGCAAGGTGTATTGTTTCACCGATGGGGTCTGCGGCGATAACGATGGAGATAAGCGTCCCGAATCCGGGAGGCGGCCTATCCGCGACCTTTCGGACGGGTGGGCACGCGATATTTTTATCGAGTTCAAGGGGGAAGCCCAATGAACCGCGTATTTCAGATCGGCAATCTCACCAAAGACCCGGAAGCCCGTTCCACAGGCAGCGGTATATCCGTCTGCACCTTCCGTATCGCGGTACAACGCCGCTTCGCCGGGCAGGATGGGCAGCGGGTATCTGACTTCTTCGACGTTGTAGCATGGCGCACCCTCGCCGATAACTGCGGCAAGTACCTTTCCAAGGGTAGCAAGGTAGCCGTAGTAGGTGAGCTGCAAACCCGCTCCTACGACGCGAAGGACGGTTCCAAGCGGTACGTTACCGAGATCGTTGCGGATGAAGTGGAGTTTCTCACGCCCAAGAGTGCCGGGGAGCAGCGGGGGTATGAGAGCCAAGATGCGTTAAGCCAGCAGGGGTTCCAGGATATCGACGACGAGGAATTGCCTTTTAGCCAAGGGTTAAGCCTCCCTACAATAAAAGGCTAAGGAGAAATATGGGATATACACACGGAATTAAGTGGGATTTGGTTGCCATTAAGGAGCACATCATGGGCATGGTTAAAAGCCAGGGGCTTGACAGGATGCCGTCCAGAAGTGAATGCGAGGCCTTCTTCGGCAACACCGCTTTAACCAATGCTATTTCTAAGCGGATAGGATGGCGCAGGCTTGCCCGAGAAATGGAGCTTCCAATAAAGCGCAGTGAAACAGCATTCGGCAATTCATATGAAATGGTTGCCTGCAACGAACTTTCCTTGCGTGGGTTTGATGTAAAGAAGATGCCGCAGAACTTCCCCTACGATATTCTAGTGAACGGTTGCGTGAAGGTTGATGTAAAGGCAAGCAGGCTGTACAAGGGCAACAACGGCAATTTTTTCTCCTTCAACTTGGAAAAGCCATTTTGCACATGCGATATCTATTTGCTTTACTGCATTAATACTGATACCGCGCAAGTTATAACGCTGGTTGTCCCCAGCAAGTTTGTTGCCGCTCAAAGCCAGATAAGCGTAGGGGAGCATAACAGTAAGTACTATAGGTTCAGCAATAGGTTTCATTACATCAAGGACTACTGCGAATTTATGGAATCGGTAGGGTAGGAGGATGCCATGAGCTTGGTTAGAAGCAAAAACTATGTGAACATTCAAGGGTGGATGGTATCCGAGCTGGCGCTAAGTGGGAACGAGCTATTTGTGTATGCAATCATTTATGGCTTTTCACAAGACGGCGAGGGCGAATTTACCGGGAGCCTAAGATATCTCATGGACTGGACGGGGGCCAGCAAAAACACAGTCATGCGGGCGTTGGTGTCGTTAGAGGAAAAGGGCCTTATATCCAAGCAAAAAATAACCACAAACGGAGTTGCGCTCTGTAAATATAGGGCCGTGTCCGAATTGAACGGGGGGTTCCAAAATGGCACCGGGGGTGGTGCCAAAATTGAACCTAATAATAAAGATAATAACCTAGTTATTACCCCCCTTAATCCCCCCGAGGGGAAAAGTGCGGATGATATTGCTGAAATCGTGGACTACCTCAATGAAAAAACGGGGAGCAGCTTTAAGGCTTCTACGGCCAGCACTCGCAAGCAGATAGGTGCCCGTCTCAAAGATGGGTACACCGTGGCCGATTGCAAGCGCGTGATCGATGATCGGGTGAAGCTGTGGAAGGAGACGGAGTGGGAGCAATACCTGCGGCCAGATACTCTTTTCAGACCTTCAAAGTTCGAGGGGTATCTCAATGCCGCACCGAAGGAAAAGCAGCCTGATGATTGGCGCAGCGCGTTTAAATTCTACGACGGAGGATAGCCATGACAGCGGAAGAAAGTGTATTGGGTTCCATGCTGATAAGCCAGCGGGCTGTAGAGTTAGCCTGTGATCTTGATAGCGAGGACTTCACAAGTCCCAGGAACCGGGAACTTTTTGAACACATGATCGCCTTGTCTGCGAGCGGCAGCAGCGTTGACCTGGTAACCGTTATCAATGCCATGCCCGATGCGGATGTGCCGTGGCTCACGGGCTTAACGATCAATACCCCCAGCGCGGCGAATGTAGAGCATTATATCCGCCTTGTCCGGGATGCCAGACAGCGCAGGGAATTTGCAGGTGATATGAGCGGGGTAATCCAGTCTGTTGCCGAGGGTGGGGAATATATTTCAGCCGCCGAGGGCGTTTTGAACAAGGTTATCGGGCTTGGCTCAAAGGATGTCCGCCCGGCCGGCGAGTACGTGGACGCGGTAATTGCGCAGTTCGGAAAGAAGCGCGAGTGGGGCATACGGACAGGATTTCTCTTTGCTGATGCGAACCTCCGAGGGCTTAGGCCGGGGCAGTTGGTGGTAATCGCCGGGACAACCGGCATGGGCAAGACCTCATTTGCCATGAATGTCGCCCTTAACGTTGCGAAGGAAAAGCGCGTGGCCGTGTTTTCGCTGGAAATGACCCGCGAAGAATTGATATCAAGGGCTATTGTCTCGCTGGCGAACGTGAATGAAAGCGAAATGGGGCAAGCGCGGGAGGCCGCAGAAGCCATACGGGCCGCCGGAAAGGCGTTCAAGGCGCTGGATATGTACATCGACGACAAGGGCGGGGCTACGGTGGAATACATCAAGGCCCAATGCCACCGGATCAAACCCGCCTTGATCGTGATCGACTACTTGGGGCTGATGGATATGCGGCAGCGCAAGGGCGGCACGCGAGAAAACGAGGTAAGCGCCACCACCCGGGCCTTGAAGGTGCTGGCCAAAGAATGCAAATGCGTTGTGCTACTGCTGGCCCAGCTCAACAGGGGCGTGGATAACCGCGCAGACAAAAAGCCCGTTTTGTCTGACCTGCGGGAAAGCGGATCTATTGAGCAGGATGCGGATATCGTGATGTTTTTGCACCGGCCCGGCAAGTATGACGAGAAGGCCGACCAGAAAGCCGCCGTGCTGGATATCGCCAAGCACCGCAACGGGCAAGCAGGGGCAATAGAACTATCTTGGGATGGCCCGCATTTTAAATATAGCGACAAGGAGGAAAAAGGTGCAACACCGTTTGATGTGGATTGAATACGAGCGGCGTAAAAAAGAATTGCCGCCTGATTTAACGCCGGAGCAGTACGAGGCTGCAATACGCCAGATTTGCGAGGATTTAGGCATATGACCGTTAGCTTTGATATCATCGGCAAGCCGCAGGGCAAGGCCCGCGCCCGGACGGGGAAAGGCCGCACATACACCCCGGAGCAAACGGTGCTCTATGAGAATCTTGTGAAAATGGAGTACCTCCGCCAATGCGACGGATTCCGCTTCAAGGATGATGTGCCCCTGCGGATGGAGATTGACGCAATCTTTGAGCCGCCGAAAAGCACACCGAAAAAGACGCGGGCGCTCATGCTGCATGATGAAGTCCTGCCGCTGAAAAAGCCCGATGCGGATAATATCGCCAAGATCATTGCGGACAGTCTCAACGGCGTGGCATACAAAGATGATTCACAGATCGCAAGCATGGTTGTGAATAAATACTACGGCGATAAAGCGTCTGCGAGCGTGCGAATCAGTAATGTAGTCCCGTGGGACGAGCTATGACATGGATGGATATGGAGGTGCGGAATGAAAAAAGCAACCCTACCCTGCTATGAAGTATTTACCCGTACAGACGATACGGAGAAGGTACATTGCACCACCTTCGAAAAGGAAAAGGCGCGAAGAAGCTATCACCTGCACCGGGCATTGGGGCATAACCCGGGGTTACGGGTAGACGGACAGGAACTTACAATCGCGGAGGCTGACGAGCTGATGCAAAAGAAAGGAGCGTAACCATGAGCGATAGAGAAAAGGCGATACGATATTTCCAGCAAAGCGTTGACAGCGCGCCGATAGTAAGGTTATCGGCTATCAAAGAGCATGTTGACGCCTGCGAAACCGCCCTGGCCGCCCTCCGCGCCGAGGAAGAGAGGGAGAAGGGGTGTGGCTACTGTACAGGCGAGAATCCACTACCTATAGTGGAAAATAGTGAAACCTGCATCTTTTATAACCGGCGCGCCAACGAGTTTTATGATGGTGCTTACCCTCTTGATTGGACGGCGTGCCCCGTGTGTGGCCGCAAACTGGATGGAGGTGGGCAGGATGCCCGGAAAGGAGAGGCGGAATGAGCAAGTTCACATTTGAGGTTTTCTGCGGCGGCTATGATTCTTTGGCCGTGTCGAAGGAGCGATATACGCGGGAACAGGCCATCGAAATAGCGAAAGATGAGATTGGCTATGCTGGCAGGGATTACGCGCTTGCGATTGGTGATTGCTTCGTGGTACACCGCGCTGGAATAAACGAGGACGGTGAGCCGTGTGTGGGCTGGTGGCTAGAATATTCACAGCGAAATCGGAGCTGCCCGGCATGGGCATTTCACATAGCGCATAGCCCCGCCAATCATTGTCTGGAGAACGGGTATGAGCACATTCATGTGGCCACGCAGGCCGGGGAGGTAAAGCAGGGATGAAGATGCTTAAATACTACATGCGCTGCATCAAGTGGGTATGGCAGCACAGAGATGAAAGGGACTGCCGGCAGAAGTGGCGCAGGATGTCGCGGGAGGTAAAGCATGGATAGGCTGATTAAAGAGTTGCGTAATCCGTGCTTACTTCAACCTGCGCTCTGCTCTCGGGCGGCAATAGCAATCGAAACCCTGTCCTCCGAAAACGCCCGTCTCCGCGCAGAGCGGGATAAGGCGGTGGAGGACTTAAACCTTACGGCGAATTGCGACGTTTGTAAACATTATGACGCAGACGAGATCTCTTGCGCAAAACCGACAGTTGATAGTTATAGCTGCTTTGAATGGCGCGGCCCGCAGGAGGCCGGAAATCAGAAGGGAGCAGACTTATGAAAATCGATAAAACTATGCTGAAAACTCTCTGGTACGAGGACGAAAACGGCAACGAAATACCCGAGGCGGATGTGCAGAATTTGGTCGAACCGCCCAATGCAGCATTTCAGGTATCCCGCTTCCCGCTTGAGGTAAGAGAAACGCATCTTCGGCTTATAAAGCAGGAGGATGTTGATAAGTGCCACCACCCGCTCAAATACCGCAAGCGCACAGGCGGGTGGATAAAGGGCATAAAAGGGCGCGAGTGCCAAAGATGCCGCGGCACACAGATCCGCAAATGGTGGCAGCAGTGGGGCTTCAAGTGGAAGGGATACGGGTCGCGCGAAGTTTTTGTAGGATGCTGCCACATTGGCGGTGACGGCTCTTTGCTGCTTGCAATGGCAAACAGCGGAGACTATACGCTTGCCGAAGCAATCCTTGCTTATTCCATGGCCTGCGAGCGGTGCATGAATGTCTTATGGCACAAGTACACAGATGGCAAAGAGGGATATGCTGAGCGTTCGGAAGAATGGGAAAAGTGCGGCACATCTTGCCAATGGTGTGCGCAGGAGGCCACGCAGGCCGGGGAGGGTGAGCGGGATGGATAGATTTCCGAAGGACTGTTGGGATAAAAAATGCCCCCATTTCAAAGTGTGGGATATGAGTATCGACGACCTATGTTGTCGCTGTGAGCTGCTTCGGTCCCAATGTGATGCGTGCGACGAGGATTTTAGTTTCCTGCTTTGTCCGAACAAGAAACGGAAGGAGGCCCCATGAGCGAAGTAAGGTTGATAGACGCGAATGCGCTGAAAAACACGGTGCGGGCGCAAGAGTGGAAGAAAGACACCGCGATTGCACTTACCGTTGATTGGATTTGTATGCTCATTGATGAAGCTCCAGCGGTTGACGCTGTACCCGTGGTGCGCGGGAAATGGATTCCAAACCAGCACTGGGAATATCGAAACGGAAACACGACCATGAGCGGGGATACGGGGCTGGGATGTTCTGCTTGCGGGGCAGTAAACTTTACGGGCATAAACCAGCGCACACCGTTCTGCCCACGGTGCGGCGCACGAATGGACGGTGAACCATGACCTACGCTAACGCCGCAGACCGCCAAAGGATAGTATGCACCGCTGCATGCATGGTATATGCGGACAAGCTGGCGGGGGAATCGTTTCCGGGCAGCGCAAAGGCCAAGAGGTCATTGAAGGCCGTCCAGAGCCACGCAGAAAAGGCTTTGACCGCTATGCTAGAGCAAGTCCCACAAGAGCAAATAAGCGGCATAATGCGACTGGCAAGTGCCTCTATTTTGATGGCCATGCCCAGCACCGACCCGAGGGCGCAAAAAGAGTATTACGTTGTACCCACCGAGGTAATGGAGCGGTTGCTTGGAGATATTGCCGCTGACTGCATGCTTTGCGTGAAAGAGGGTAAAGAGCTGCGCCGGTGCCAGCGTAGGCGGGACTTGATGGAGGCCGGGATAATACCGGCAGGGGAAAGAGAATGCCCGTATCAGGGCTAAGGGGGGATTGCATGGATAGTGTGGATAGGGCTTATGAAAACCTGGCTAATGCGATAGTCGTAAAGGCATGCAAGGATTATTCCCGGCTACTCAACGGGAAAAAGGTTGCCGGGGAAAGCAAAATGGGCATGCGGAAGTGGTTCGGGGGCCGCTGGGCCGGGGTGCTGTGCGGGGAGCTAGACCCAATCGCCATCATGCGCAAGATAGAGCAGGGCACGGCAAAGCCGTCGCGGGGGCGCAAGGTCACGGTACACGGAGAAACCCATACGCTGGCCGAGTGGGCGAAAATCACGGGGATATGTTCCACAACGCTTAACAACCGGCTTCATGCTGGCTGGCCCGAGGAAGAATTTTTATCACCGCCGGACAGAGGCAGAAAAAGGGGGCAGGGCTGTGACGGTACAAGAGCTTAAATCCATCCGCATCCACCGCCAGCGCATCCGGGAGCTGGACGAGGCCATAGTGACGCTGCGTTCGGAGATGGAGAAGATCACGCCCAGCATGTCAGATGTGCCCTGCAAGCCCACAGGCGGCGATAAGCGGGCCGGGCAGATAGCGCGGATGGTGGAGCTAAAGACGGAGCGCATAGAGCGGTACACGCTACTAGAAGGGGCGATAGACAGGGTTGAGACATGGCTTTATACCTTGCCAGAGCAACAGGCAAAGGTAATGCGGGCGCGGTATGTTGAGTGCATGAGCTGGGATAGGGCTTCGTGGGCCACCGGGTATCAAAAAAAGCACTGTTACAAAATCGAGGAGAACGCTTTGCGAAAATGTACTTGACTAGGGGAAACTTGACAAGTATAATGATAGTGTGGATAGTTGTAAAAGCCCTTGCTTAGCAGGGGCTTTTTCTATGCCATTTTCGCCATTGGCGTTCATGGATACCTCCTTTCTGACGGGGCGGGAACGGTGACTAACTGTTCCTTCCCTGCGATAGTACGCCGAAAGGCTTTATTTACCCGCCAAGCCTATACCCTCTCCCTCGCCCATTCCGGGCAGTACGGGGTATGCGTAACATGGCGGGTATTTTGTCAATCCAGCACCTCACCGGGTGCTTATTTTAGTTGGAGGGGCCTATGCTTGTATTTGTGTGTTCACCTTATGGCGGGAACCCGGCAAACATAGACCGGGCCATAAACTACTGCCTCATGGAAATGGAGCTAGGAAATACGCCGTTTGCGCCGCATGCATTTTTTACCCAGATGCTAGACGAAGAAACAGACCGGGAAGAAGGGCTTGCCCACGGGCTGGAAGTGCTGGCCCGGTGTGATGAGCTGCATTATTGGGGCGCAATATCGCCGGGCATGCGGCGGGAGATCGAATACGCAGAATCGGCGGGGATACCCGTAGTATGCATGACAGGCGGTGATGACGATTAAGAGCGATTTTGAGCCTATTATTTATACCTTTGATTCTGATATTAAGATATATCCGGTTGCCGATCTGCATATAGGCGCTGCTGAATGCAATGTGGAGAGATGGGAGGCGTTCCGAAAGAAACTACTGGCGGAGCCGAACAGCTATATTACCATCGGCGGAGACATGATGAATAATGCCACGCGCTCCTCGGTGTCGGACATATTCCAGGAAACAATGCGGCCGCGCGAGCAGAAAAAATGGCTGTCGGAACAGCTGGCTGATATAAGGGACAAGATACTGTGTGTTACGCCTGGAAATCATTGCGCGAGATCAGGCAAGGATGTGGACGATTCGCCGCTCTATGATGTGTGTGCCAAGCTCGATATTGAGGATAAGTTTCGGGAGAGCGCCGCATTTTTAATATTGCGGATGGGGAATAAAAACGCCAACGGATTGCGAAACCCCACGTACACAATATGCGTCACGCACTCTACTGGCGGCGGAATATACACGGGTGCAGCAGTAAACCGCAATGAGCGGTTTGCAATGATGATTGACGGGCTGGACGTTTTGATAACGGCACATGTCCACAAAGGGATTGTCACGAAGCCGCAGAAGCTAGTAATAGACGCTCGCAATAAACGCGTAAGCACGCGAGAGTTCACGGCAATTTCTTCGACCGCATGGACGGACTATGGCGGTTATGCATTGAGAAAAATGCTTACTCCGGCAAGCGGCACGGCACAAACCATAGTTTTAAAGCGGTCGTACAAGCAGGTTGAAGTAGTTTGGTAAATGAGCAGGCACATGTCGTGAGACAGCAGTAAGCCCTGCTCTTTTCATTTGCGTGAAAGGAGCAGAAAAAATGGAAGAATGGCGAGATGTGGTTGGCTTTGAGGGAATCTATCAGGTAAGCAACCAAGGACGTGTAAGGTCTGTCGACAGAATAGATAGCGCGGGTAAGAGGCAGCGCGGCAAGCTCAAAAGAACGAAAACAAACAACCGAGGTTACCACCAGGTGCATCTATACAAAAACAACATTGTAAACTACTTATTATTGCACAGGCTAGTCGCAGCGGCATTTATAGAAAACCCCAGCGAATTGCCGCAAGTAAACCATATTGATGAGGACAAAGACAACAACAGGGCAGATAACCTTGAATGGTGCGACAATATGTACAACAGGCACCATGGCACAGGGATACAGCGCATGGCCCAGAATCGGGACTATCACGCTATCGGTGAAAAGACCGCAGCGAAGTTGTCATCCGGGCGAGTTGACCAGCTATCGCTGGACGGCAAGCACATCAAGAGCCACAGAAGTGCCGCAGCAGCCGGGAAGTCGATAGGTAAAGGCCACAGGCAAATACTGGCGTGTTGTCGAGGGAAGGCAAGTCACGCCTACGGATACAAGTGGGTATACTCGCTGGGCACACGCAAAGAAATGACCGCGAGGCTGTAGCGATGGAGAATGTGATACGCTGGATAACCACACCAAAGACCTGCAAGGAGTGCAAGCACTACGACAAGGCCCGCAAGCGCTGCACCCTCAAAGAGTGCCGATACCGGGCCAAGCGGTAAACAATCCTGCATAACTATGCATCAGGTGCCGTAAATAGCGGGGCTGATAGCATGGATATGCGGGAACAGCGAATAAACAACGAATAAAGAAGGAGTGATACCGTGACCGAGCTTACGCCGAAACAAAAGCGCTTTGTCGCGGAGTACCTCAAAGACCTTAATGGCAAGCAGGCTGCAATCCGCAGCGAGTACAGCGCGAAAACGGCAGAAGTACAAGCAGCGCGGCTATTAAGCAATGCTAAGGTACAGGCCGCGATAGCAGAAGCGCAGGCAGAACGCGCCAAGCGCACCAACATCACCAATGACCGCATTTTGCAGGAGCTGGCCGCAATCGGCTTTTATGATATTACTGATTATGCAAACGTGGAGGGCAATAGCGTTACAATAAAGGACACGCTGGCCATAGATAAGGATAAGCGGGCGGCCATTGCGGGCATTAAGCAGACGCAGGCTGGAATTGAGGTAAAAATGCTGGATAAGCTAAAGGCCCTGGAGCTTATGGGGCGGCATAACGGCATGTTCAAGGATACAGTAACACACGAAGTTGAGGACCTGGCCGCGCTGGCCGAGCTTTTGAAATAATGGCGGTTGCAAAGAGCGTCCGCATCCCGTGGCAAGCCTTTAGCCCCAAGCACAAGGCATATATCAAGGCCGGACTGACCGCAAAGATGATGTGCGCCGAGGGTGCTATAAGATCGGGAAAGACGATAGATCACTGCATTATAGCCGCTATGTACCTAGAGCGGTGCAAGGACAAGTACCACCTTGCCACCGGCTCCACCAAGCCAAACGCAAAGCTAAATATCGGCGCGTGCAATGGCTTTGGTTTGGAGGCCCTTTTCCGGGGCCGGTGCCGCTGGGGTAAGCATCTTGACAACGATGCTCTTATCATCCAGACGCAGACCGGCGAAAAGGTTGTAGTTTTTGCTGGCGGCGGGCAGAGCGATAGCTACAAATCAATCCTGGGCAACTCATACGGATTGTGGATTGCCACCGAAATAAACGAGCATTACGATAGCGACGATAGCCGGGAGAGCTTTATCAAGGTTGCCTTTGGCCGCCAAGCCGCCGCCGAACAGCCGCTTGTGCTTTGGGACTTAAACCCGTGCAGCCCGCAACATCAGATATACAAAGACTACATCGACAAGTACCGCGACACTATGCCGGGGTATGTTTATGAGCATTTTACAATGCTTGATAACGCCTCTATCCCCCCGGAGCGCCTCGAGGAGCTTAGGGCCAGGTACACGCCGGGCAGCGTATGGTACCGGCGCGATATCTTGGGAGAGCGGTGCGTGGCCGAGGGACTTGTCTGGCAGCAATACGCGGATGATCCCGAAAAGTATGAGATAGAGCGGGATGTGCTGCCGTGGGGGCCGCCTGACCGCGAGGGCAAGCGCACCCTGGACGATTGCCGCATCATCATAGGCGTGGACTTCGGCGGCAATAAGAGCAAGCACGCCTTCACAGCCACGGCCATTGATCCCGATTGGCGGCATGTGTACGTGCTCAAAACCAAAAAGATACCCGCGTCCGGCGTAAGCGTTGAGCAGCTTATCCGAGATTTTGAGGTATTTGCCGGGGAGATCGAGCGGGATTACGGCGAGATTGATTATGTTTATGCAGACAACGCCGAGCAGACCATTATCAACAGCATGTACCAAAGCACAAAATACCGTGTCATGGGGTGCTACAAAGGCGAGATCATAGACCGTATCCGCTGTGTGGATGTGCTTATGTCCACCGACCGGCTCCATCTTGTAAAAGGCGAGTGCGAAAGCCTGGATGAAGCCTTGCGGGCAGCAATATGGGACAAGAAAAAGTCACAGCAAAAGGGCAAGGATGTGCGCCTTGATGATGGTTCTTACGATGTTGACCCGTTGGATAGCTTTGAATACACGATATCGCCTTACATGAGGCAGTTAGGGGGTATAGATGCTAAATAAAATATGGGAATGGATTAAAAAGCTTTTCGGCAAGACCCCCATAGCGGAGGACGATAACGCCGATAAGGCCAGGGCCTACGAGGACACCACTAAGGTTTCCGTCACCGCAATATTTGCGGATGCGCTGTCTAAAAAGGCTGTGACAGATAGCGAGATCACCGTTACCGATCTGGCGGGGAAAGAGAGCCGCCGCAGCGCATGGATAGCCGAGGCCGTAGGCGAGATGGTGAAAAAACTACGCAGGGCCACAACCCAAGCGTTGGGTAAAGGCGGGGCGGTGTTGGTGCCTTACGTGCTTGATGGCGCGGGGCATATTGATATTGTCGGCCATGACCGGCTTGTCATATCGAAAATGCAGGGCGGTAGAATTACCAGCGCGACTATTCTTGCAGCCACCGCCAAAGTGGGCGATAAAAAGTATTTTAGATGGCAGGATTACACGGTGGAGGGGGAAACCCACACCATGCGAGTGCGGGCCACCAATGAGCAGGGCGCGGAGGTGAGCCTTGATACCGTAACCGAGTGGGCCAGCATCACCCCGGAGATCGTGACGCAGGGCGTTGACCGGGCACTGTTTGCTTATCTCAAAAGCCCAAAGAGCAGCCGAAAGGATACGGATATTTACGGTGAGCCGATCACCTACGGGTACGATTACCTAATAGAACAGTTTTGGCAGTGCCTAGAGGATATCGATCAGGAATACAAAAACAAGAAGGTCTTTGTCGGCGTTGATGAAAGATTATTCGGCAAGGGCAGCACATTGCCGGAGGGCGGTATTTACAAGCGGTTGGGCCAAGCCACCGCCAACCCGGAGAAAGCCGCATTTTGGGAAGTGTTCGACCCTGCTATTCGGGATAGTAGCTACTTCAATCGCTACAATATGCTTTGCGCCCAGCTAGAAAAAGCGGTAGGTACCAGCCGGGGTATCTTGACCGAGCCGGAAGCTACGGCAGCGGCTACGGCCACCGAGATCCGGGCGGCGCTGTACGATACTTACGTTATGGTGTCGGCCATCCGGGAAAACATTGAGGCGGCTTTTGCCGATCTGGCCTATGCGCTGGATGTGCTGGCTGAATCCTTTGGGGTAACCCCTGCCGGGGCGCGGGGCGATTATCTCATATCCTACGATTGGGATTTGTCCATGCTGGAAAGCAGTTCGGAAACCTTTGCCCAGCTTTCGGAGCTTGAAAGCCGGGGCCTTATCCTGCCCGAGCGGTTGACCGCATGGGTGACGGGTGACAGCCAGGAGGAAGCATTGAAAGAGATCGAGGAAGCCCAAGCGAGGGTGCAACAAAGGGCGGTGAATGCAATTGCTGGATTCGGAGCTGAACAGCCTGTATGATCGTATAGAGGGGCGCATATGGCAGGCTAACGCCTATTATTTGCGTCTTGTTGCGGAGCAGCTTGTGGTAATCGGTGAGCTTTCCCAAAGCCGTGTAAACACGCTTGTTCAGATGCGGCGGCAGGGCATTAACCTTGACCGCATAAAAAAGGAGCTGGTGCGGCTTACCGGGCTGAACGTGCAGGAAATCCAGGCCGCATATGAGCAGGTGGCCGAGGATGCTTACACCGATGCGGAGTTTATGTATCTTGTGCGCGGCGTGGAGCAGGTGCCTTTTGCGGAGAACTACGCCTTGCAAATGATGGTGCGGGCCATATCCGAGCAGACGCGGGGCGCAATGCTCAACTACTCTAATACCACCAATATGGATGCCGCCTATCAGGAGGCAGTCTCCAAGGCCATACAGGCCGTAACGGGCGGGGTGGGTGATTATAATAGTGAGATTCGTCGCACCGTCAGAGACTTGGGAGGCGGCGGGATAAAGGTTGTCTTCCCCTCCGGCGTGAGGCGGCGGCTTGATACGTGTGTGCGACAAAACGTGCTTGACGGTGTGCGGCAGGTAAGCCAAAAGGCCGCTGAAATCATAGGGCAGGAGATCGGCGCAGATGCATGGGAGCTATCCGCACACCCTCATAGCGCCCCCGACCATGAGCCCGTACAGGGCCATGTGATTGATGCGGCCAACTTCGTACTCATGCAATCCGGGCAGAGGTTTGTGGATATTGATGGGCATTCCTTCCGATTTCGCCGTCCGATCTCCGAATGGAATTGCCGCCACATCCCAAGTCCCTTTATCCTGGGGGCATCCAAGCGGCGCTACACCCAAGACCAGCTTACCGCCTGGGCCGAGGAAAACAAGACCGGCTGCACCATAGGCGGGCGGCACATGACAATCTACGAGGCTACGCAGGAAATGCGGCGGATTGAACTGGCCATACGGCAGCAGAACGATATCGCCAGCATGGCGAAAATCACAGGGGATGGGGTGTTGCGACGAGAATGCCAAGCCAATATCCGCGACCTCCACGCACAATACGACACCTTAACCCATGCCAGCGGGCTAAGGCCCCGGCTTGACAAGGCATACCGCGATAGAAGCGCTTAACGGCGCTTTTATTATATAAAAAATTGCCCGGCATGGCGTAAAACGTGCAAACCCAAGAGATGCGACCTCATAAAAAGCATAGGGCAGAAAGGACATTATGAAGCGCGAATATCTTGAAACCCTTGAAATTGTGGACGGGAAACTGACGAAAGCCGCCCTTGATGCCATCATGGGCGAAAACGGCAAGGACATCGAGGCCGCCAAAGCCAAGTTTGCTGACTATGACCAGACCAAAGCCGACCTCAAGACGGCCCAAACCACCATTGCCGAGCTTGAAAAGGGCAAGGGCGACGCCGCCGCCTTGCAAAAAATCATTGACGATTACAAGGCTGCGGATGAGCAGCGCAAGGAGGACGAAAAGAAAGCCGCTGCGCGGGCCGAAGTTGAGGCGCGGTTTGCCAAGGCCCTGGGCGATAAACGCGAGTTTTCCCATGATTATATCCGGGCCGGGGTGCTGGGGGACTTCGAAAAGGCCCTGGCTGCCGAGGAAAATAAGGGCAAGGGCGATACCGAGATATTCGATGCTCTAACTAAGGACAAGGAAGGGATCTTTAAATCCCAAAACCCCCAAACGGTTATGGGCGGCATGGGGAACGCGACACAACCCGGCAACCATGACAAAATGACCGATGCGGAATTTTATTCCGCTTACTACAATCAAGCGAAAGGAAAATAAACTATGTCAAACTCTTTCATTTCCGTAAAGGAAATTGCACGGCAGGCGCTTCCGCGCCTTATTGAAAACCTTGTATTCCCCAACCTGATTCACAGGGACTACAGCGAGGATTTCCAGCTTGGCAAGGGTGCTAAAATCCAGGTGCGCAAGCCCGTGGTGCTTAATGCCACCGAGTTCAATGAAGCTAACGGCACTACCCCTGAGGACATTTCCGAGCAGTCCGTGGACGTAACCCTCGACAAGATTGCCACCGTTGATACCCAGCTCGGTGCACTCGAGAGGGCGGTTTCCGTGGACGATCTGAACCGCATCTTTATTGAGCCTGCTGCTGCCGCCCTGGCGCAGAAGATCAACAGTGACGGCCTGTCCCTCTATGCCGACATTCCTTACTATGCCGGCACTGCCGGGACCACTCCTGACGGCCTTGACGATTTCGCCAACGCCGAAAAGGTGCTGAACCTCAACAAGGCCCCTGTTACTCCCCGGAATGCAGTTTGGAATCCTGATGCCGACGCAGCTTTCAAGCAGATCGCGGCCATTGTCAATGCGGAGAAGTCTGGCACGACCGCCGCGCTCCGCTCCGGCTCTATCGGGCGTATTTTTGGTTTGGAAAACTATATGACCCAAGCCATCAAAGATCACACGCCCGGCACGGCTATCTCTGGCGGTGCCACTATCACGGCGGGTGCCGCTGCGGCAAAAGGCGATTTGGCGGTTAAGCTCAAAGTCGCAACCGGTACCGGCACCCTCGTAAAGGGCGACTTGCTCACGATTGGCGGCAAGCCCTATGTAGTGACCGGCAATGCAGACCTGTCTACGACTGCCGCCGAGGTTGGTATTTACCCCGCGCTTGCGGCAGCGGTAGCTAGCGCCGATGCGGTGACCTATGTGGGCAGCGCCACCGTAACCGAGTATGCCAACAACCTTGCATTCTGCCCGCAGGCGTTTGCATTTGTGACTAGGCCCCTGCTTGCCCCTGCTGGCGTAGAAAGCTACACGACCGCATTCAACGGCATTTCCCTGCGCGTAGTACGCGGGTACGACATGAAGTACAAGCGCGAGATGCTTTCCATGGATGTGCTCTATGGGTACAAAACCATGTACCCCGAGCTGGCAACGCGAATCCTAGGTTAAAGGAGGTAGGCGGCATGTATCTGACTCTCGCAGAATACGAAGGTATGGGCGGCACGTTAGATGATGCCGCCTTTTTCCGCTGGGAGTATTCCGCACGGGCGCTGGTGGATCGACACACCTTCAAGCGCGTTTCAAAGATGGCTACCACCCCCGAAAGCGTTAAGCGGCTGATGTTTGAGCTTGTGGGCATGGCCGAACAGCAGGGCAAGGAACAGGAAACCCCTTCCGTTACCTCATTTAGCACAGACGGATATTCCGAGAGTTACGCCAAGCCCATGACCGCCATTGAAGTGGCCAATGCTATGACCGCGCTGATCGTGCAGTATCTTTCGGGCGAGACGGACGATAATGGAACGCCGCTTTTGTATCGGGGGGTGGGGTAATGCAGCTTGCGAACGAAACTGTGAGCCTGTTCCACCGGGTGCTGGTTAACCGGGAATGGGAATATGAGAAGCACCTTTTAGAGGGCGTTTCCTGGTATTCCTCCGAGGTTTCCGCGGTCACAGACGAGGGCCTAAAGACTGCGGACAAGTACATCGTAAGGATACCTTTTGCCCCGCCCGTGTCGCCAGCCAAGGGCGACTTTATGGTACTAGGCAATGCAGAATACCACGACAACATGAAAGAAGCCTACGGGGCCTCCTGCATGCTTGTGACCGCGATAACGGATAACTTCCGCGCACCGAGGGGCAAGCATATCAAGGTGGTGGGGGCGTGAGCACAACCGTAAAGTTTGAGTGGAATAAATCCACGGAACAAATGCTTGCGGAGCTGAACCTTGAAGCGGGCGGGAAGGTGCAGCGGGTAATCGACAATGCCGTAATCCGCTACAACCTGGATTATGTACCGCTTGATGAAGGCATGCTTGCGCGGTCGCCGTACACCAATTATGAGCCTGGACAAGTGGTGTATGCTGGCCCTTACGCGCGGTATCTCTACTTCGGCGAGGTTATGGGGCCGAACATTCCGATCGTGAAAGACGGTGCTGTTGTCGGGTTCTTCTCACCGAAAGGCCAGCGCAAGTATCTCACGGGCCGATCTCTCAAATTCCAGGGCGCACCGAAAAGGGGCTCTTTTTGGTTTATCCGCATGAAGGCCGACCACCTAAACGACATAGTACAGGAGGCGCAAGATGCCGTTCGTAAATAACGTTGAGAGCCTCCGCGCGTGGTTTGATACCTGCCCGCACCTACAGCCAAACAAACCGCTGACGGTGGATTATACGGGCGGCGAACCGGTTGAATACTCCATTTTCAGCGTGCCCAGCGAGATAAAGTACAAGACCAACGTTTTGGGCGAGACGGTTCCGCAGGAAGTCCAAACGCTTGATTTTATCTTCGCATCCATCGAGAACTACGGCAAAAACAAGGTGAACGTTGCCAATCATGCGTTTTATCAAAAGGTGATCGACTGGATCATGGAACAGAGCGCGGCCGGGAACCTGCCGGAGATCAACAGTGGCAAAATCCAAAGCATTATGCCGACCCTGACCGCCTACGTGCATAGCGCTACAGCGGCAGAGGCCCGGTACCAAATCAACATCAAAATAACCTATAGGAGGATATAGCATGGCTAAGTTAGCGCGCAAGTGGTATGCGCAATTTCTCTCCCCGCCCGGCGAGACTGAAAACTGGGCGGTGTTGGGCGTGGATAACGACGACTTGAAAAAGGAGCTTTCCCCGCAGACCGAAACCAAGAAAAACGTGCTGGGCGAAACGGCTTTTGTCCACAATGGCTATGAAGTACAGGTGGCGGTTGAGCCGTACTACGCCGACGAGAGCAGCCCGCTTCACGATCCGCTGCTTGATATCATCATGACCGAGGATAACAGTGAGGCAAAGTGCCTGGGCAAGTATGCCGATGTGGTGTTTGATGCATTCACTGAGGCGACAGGCATTTTCACGGGCGTTGCTTTCATCCAGGACGCATGGATTGTTCCGCAGTCTATTGGCGGCGATACGAGCGGCGTTCAAATCCCGTTTAACATCAACCCCGTGGGGCCGAAAACCCAAAAGAACATTTCCTACAATGTGGCAACACATACCCCTACCTTTACCGCGATAGGCGGGTAAACCAAATTGCCAAATCTCCCCTGGGTATGGTATCATTTGGGTATCATATCTAGGGGGGATTGGGCTATGCAGCGAAAGAAAAAGAAGAAAGTCGCATTATGGCGCGTGATCGTTGGTGTGCCGATGGCTATACTTGGTCTGGTTGTCATCATATCGGTATTTGGTGAGAAGGATAGCGATGCGCAAGCGGACGCGCCGGCCATGATCGAGGATGCTTCCGCTGCGCCGGCGAACGGGCCGGAAATAACACTAGATGAGTTCAGCGCCATTGAAATGGACATGAGCTATGATGATGTTGTCAAAATCATTGGGGCCGATGGTGAAATAAGTAGCGAGAGCAGCGCAGGCGATGTAAGCATGAAAGCCTATACCTGGGAAGGGAATGGCGGGCTTGGCGCAAATGCTGTCATTATATTTACCAATGATAAGGTTATGAACAAGACCCAACTAGGATTTAAATAAGCCTTTTTCTATTTTAGAATAGCGCTCCACGCGGGGCGCTATTTGCTTTGGAGGGAATCATGAATACGCTATCTTTTGAAACCGGCATTAAGACATTCGACATAAACGGCGATCCCGAAAAGGTTATATCCTTTAACCCCACTGATTTGAATTTCATTCATCGGCTCTATGAAGCCTTCCGCAAGCTCGACGCGCTCCATAAAGGCTATCAGGTGAAAGCCGATAAGCTGACCGACCCGGAGAAGGTGCTAAAGGTGCTGCACCAGGCAGACATGGAAATCCGCAAGCTGCTTGATGAAACCTTCCTCGATGCCGTTTCGGATAAGGTATTCGGCGGGCAATCCACCTATGCAATTACATCAGATGGTGTGCCGCTTTGGATGGGCTTTCTTGTGGCCGTAATGGCCCAATGTGACGAATCTTACACGGAGCGCGAGACTGCCAAAAATCCCAAGCTGGAGGCCTTGCTTGCGAAGTATAAGGCATGAATTACGGATTGCCGACCAGCGCCACGGTAAACGGCGCAGAATACCCTATACGCTCTGATTACAGGGCAATCCTTGATATCGTTGAAGCCATAACCTCCGAGGACTACAGCGATACCGATAGGGCTATGGCTGTGCTAGGCGTGTTCTATGTTGAGCTGCCGCCACATGAAGATTGGGAGGAAGCCATCAAACAGGCCTTTTCTTTCGTCTCCATGGGGCAAGCGGAGAGCAAAAAGAAATCCCCAAAGCTGATTGATTGGGGGCAGGACTTCCCCATGATCATTTCAGCCGTAAACAATGCGGCCGGGCAGGAAGTCCGGGCCTTGGATTACTGCCATTGGTGGACATTCATGGGGTATTACGATTCTATAAGCGCTGAATCCACCTTTGCGAACATCGTATCCATTCGGAGTAAGCGGGCAAAGGGGAAGAAGCTTGAAAAATGGGAGCAGGAATATTACGCTGAAAACAGGCACTTGGTGGATATTCGTAAGCCCGTAAATTACACGGCAGAAGAACAGGAACTACTAAAATCATTGCGAGGTGAGTAGCATGGCGGCTGACGGCTCCATCATCATCGACACAAAATTGGACACCAGCGGCATAAACAACGGGAAAATGAGTAAGGCGGTTCAAGCCGCTACCGCCGCCGAGATTAAAAAGATGAACGCCGATATCAAGGAGCAGGAAAAGGTCGTAGCCGGGTTGTCTTCCGCATTGGAAAAGCTCATGGCAGATTACAATAGCATTATCGCCCTGGGCGTATCGGCAGGGGACGCAACGCTTAACGCCTTCGACACAGAAAAGATCACACCTGCCGCCGCCGCTCTTGATGAAGCCAAGGCAAAATTAGAGGGCATGCGAGAAAAGACCGCAGAACTGACTGCCGAAAATGAGAAGCTTATTGCATCCAAGAAGCGTGTTGAGGCGGCAACAAAAAAGACTGCAAAAACCTTTGAAGTGTATGGCAAAAGGATTGCTACGCTTGCGCGGCGCGTGTTTTTGTATTCTGTGGTGCTTAGAGGCTTGCACGGCGTTCTGAATTATATCAAAAGAGCCGCCTCCACCTCCACCGAGCTTACAAACGTCCTTGCCCGCATGCGTGGGGCGCTCATGACCGCCTTCCAGCCGATATGGGAAACGATACTACCGCACCTTATAACCTTTGTAAATATCCTCACAAAGGCCGTGCTAGCCGTGGCTGCGTTCTTCTCTTGGCTCACAGGGAAAAACCTCGCGCAGAGCGCGAAGAACGCCGAAAATTTGAACAAGCAGGCCGATGCGATAGCAAAGACGGGCAAGGCGGCAGACAAGGCCAAGAAGTCTCTTGCTGCATTCGATGAAATCAACAACATTTCCACCCCCGGCGATAGCAGCGGTGGTGGCGGCACGACGACCAGCGCGCCGAAATTTGATTTTGACAATGCCGAACTGGAAAGAATGGCCGAGCTTATGAAGCTGATAGGAGATTATATCGTTGCAATTGCGTTAGGACTAGCCACGCTAGGGTTGGCGCGCGCATTTGGGGCGGCATTGCCGCTTGCGGTAGGGCTTGCATTGGCCATTGCGGGGCTTTATCTCATTATCAAGGCGTTCATCGACATGTGGAACAACGGCATAGACTGGCAGGGGCTTATAAAAATGCTTGCCGGAATCACGCTGCTTGTTGGCGGGCTAGGGCTTGCTTTTGGCGCGGTTGGGGCCGCCATAGGTATGCTTGTGGGCGGCGTTGCATTGCTCATTGTTGGGTTTAAGGACTGGATTGAAAAGGGATATCTAACTACCGAGGCAATGACTGCAATCATGGCGGGTATTCTTCTAGTCGGTGGTGCAATCGCACTATTAACTGGCGGGTGGATTCCGCTACTCGTGGCCGCCGTGGTGGCGTTGGCGTTATTCTTCGTAACGAAGTTTGACGAAATACAAAAAGCAATAAACGGATTTTGGGATTGGCTCGACAAAGCAACCAAAGGGAAGTTTACGGGAATCATAAACTGGTTGCGAAACGGGCTTAATAATACGCTAACTATTGTAAAGGATTTTCTCTCTAAGCTATTTGATTCAATTAAACAAATATTTGACGGGATTATCAAGTTCTTTACAGGCGTATTTACTGGCAACTGGAAAATGGCGTGGGAAGGCCTTAAAGAAATTGTAAAGGGAGTAATGAATGGCATTATAACGGTTGTAGAGGGTGCTATAAACTGGCTGCTTGGTGGAATCAACTCGCTTATAGCAGGGTTTAATGCTGTTCTTTCGCTGGGCGATGGTGTTGCGGAGAAGATATTTGGTGGAAAGGTGGTGCGGGTGCCAAGCATCCCGCGAATATCAATCCCCCGCCTCGCGCAAGGTACCGTAGTCCCCCGAAACAAGCCGTTTGCTGCCATGCTGGGCGACAACAAAACCGAGACAGAGATAGTAAGCCCCTTGTCCACGATGAAGCAAGCCTTGATTGAGGCTATGCAGGAGGGCGGCTTTGGCGGCGACATCCAATTAATCGCCCTTCTAGACGGTGAGGTGGTCTACAAAAACACGGTAAAGCGCAACCGGCGAGAAACCATACGAACAGGCAGAAATCCCATGTTTGAAGGGGGTTAAGATGTTTTTTGGATATTTGTTGAGAGGGGGAGGGGCAACCTTCCCCCACCAGTATATAAACTATAAAACTTACCAATCCACCCCGAACCAGCGGCAAGACCTTGATGCATACCAGGACAGTCTTGGCAACCTCCACCGTAATGTTGTGCCGCATGACCGCTCTAAAATCATTTTCAAGACGCTTGACGTTGACTTAGCCGGAAAGCAAGCAATCCAAGCGTTTTTTAATGCGGCCACGATCAACGCACGAGAGCGGAAATGCCGCCTGACCTATTGGAACGACGAGGACAACGCCTACAAGCAGGGGGACTTTTACATCCCGGATATTACATTCACCATAAAGGATATCACAAGCGGCAACATCTTCTATGATGAGCTGGAGATCCACCTTATAGAGTATTAGGAGGATTGGCATGGAGCCTTGGACAAATGAAATAAAAGAGCTGTACAGAACCCCCGGCACCTATAAGGAATACCGGGGGTATTCTAACGGCGAGCTGGTTTTTGATGGGAGCAACATTGTAGCCGATTCGCTGACAATCACGCAGAGCATATCGGATTCCGAGCAAATACGGTACGGCACGGTTGAGGCTTCCATGTTGGAAGTACGGCTGGCTGACTCCGGCTCCTTCCCAATCAGCATTGCGCCAGCGCAACCAATACAACTTGCCACAGACACCGCCGAGCCGGTATATACGGCCCCGCCCGAAAGCAAGAAATTCATGCTGCGCACAGAGGAATTGAAGGGCGCGGAGATCGAACTGCGGCAGGTGATCGGCGAAGAAGAAGTGCCAATCGGCTTGTTCATCGTAGATGAATGCACCCGTGAGGCCGATACCTGGTTTATTAAAATCGTGGCCTATAACCGCTTGTATCGATTCAGGCAGGATGTTTCGGCGTGGTACAACGGCCTTGTATTCCCGCTGACCGTAAAGCAGTACAGGGAAAGCCTTTGTGCATATATCGGCGTGCCATTTGAAGACGCTAATCTTCCGAACGATTCCACGCTGCTTGAAAAGACGGTAGAGCCAGCTACCCTTCCGGGGGTGGATGCTCTTAGCGCGGCATGCGAAATTACGGCATGCTGGGCGCAGGTGTCGCCTAGTGGCACGCTAAGGTGGGTAACGCTTGGGGCCGAACCCTGCGAGACCTTTGATTATGAGGTTTACGAACAGGTTTACCGCCCGGAAAGCACGCGCGAGGACTTTATAAGCAAAGCTATCAATGCGGTTGTAATCCGAGAAACCGAGGACGATATAGGCGGGCACTATCCTGAAACCCTACAGGATAACCCCTATATCATACAGGACAATTTCCTTGTCTATGGAAAATCCACGGAAGACCTGTCTGCCATGGCGCAGGCAATCTTAGGTGTGATCGGCGGCAAGCCCTACAAGCCGCACAATACCTTGGTTGACGGGCGGCCCTACCTCCAGTGCGGGGATATGATAACCGTTCGGACGCAGAAGGAAACCTTCAACACTTACATCCTAAAGCGCACGCTTAAAGGTGAAGCTTCCCTTGTTGATTCCTATGAGGCGCAGGGCACAGAAAAGCAGGCGCAGGAATACGGCATATCCCGGCAGATAATCCAGCTTCAGAGCAAGACAAACAAGCTCATTCGCACGGTGGACGAAACCGTTTCAGAGGTCGCCAGCAAGGTGGGGAACGATGAGATCATCAGCCGGATAAACCAGACCGCAGAGGAAATTAAAATCCTAGCGCAAAGGATAGCGCTAGAAGGCCTTGTCACGGTCAATAAACGCTTCAAAATCCTTGCTGATGGCAGCATGGAGGCTGTAAACGGCAAATTCGCGGGGGCGCTTGATGGTGTGTCTGGCAGTTTTACTAATTTATCAACATCTGGATCCATTTCATTTGCTGGCGGTAGCGGAACTTTGGGATGGGCTTTCCCCGGTATTGGTATTCAGGTAGGGAACAGCCAAGTTACATGTAGCGGTGGGCAGGTTGTGAATGCCGCTTCGTCGATACTGCTTGCCGGGGAAACACAAATCAGTGAAACCGCAGAGATAATAGGCAAGCTATATCTAAACAGTGTTACCCAAAGTGGAGGCGGCAACCAATATCTTGCCTGGAATGCGTCCACAGGCGAGGTGCTATATTCTAGCCCTTCTAGCGTCAGATTCAAGGAGAATATTGAGGATATTGATGCCGAATATGCGAAAAGCGTAATTAAGGCATTGAAAATCAAGCGGTTTACATGGAGAGACAGCGGCGAAATTTCCTATGGTGCGATTGCCGAGAAGGTAGCCGGGATATGCCCCTGGCTGGTGAACACCGAGCATGTGAACGGCAGGGATATCCCGCTAGGGGTGGCTTATGAAGCGAATCTGCCCATTATGATGGTGCCAGTCATTCAAGATATTGAGCGGCGCGTGGCCGCATTGGAAAAAGCATGGGAGGCAAAATATGGCGCTTTATCTGCCTAAAACCACAAAAGAGGGTTTCGAAATCAACTACTGGATAGTCCAATCCATTGAAATTGACCGGGAGAAAGAAACTGCTATCATCCGGGCGGTTCCATATGCATCACAAACCGCACACCAAGCCGGGAGAAAGCCTGTTGATTCGGAAAAGATTATCGTCCGCGTCAAGGATATTGTTTACCCCAGCGAGGAATACGGCGAAACCATGATGCACTACACGGAGTATTTCAGCACGGAGGCCATTGCGGCTTCCGGCAAAAACATCTACCAGGTGGCCTACGAGTATATCAAGGGACTGCCTGAGTTCGAGGGGGCAACGGACATATGAGCGAGAAAATCCTGGAGATCGCCGCGCTGCTGGAACAAATGAGCGTCACGGGGGAGCGAAATGCGATTATCTACGTGAGTTGCCTGCAAGAGCTAAGGGCTATCGCAAAAGAGCTGGAAGGGAGGGCAGACGATGGAGCAACTTTATCAAAGCAGATATTCCGGCCCGGAGATTGACCGCCGCCTTGGGTTGATGGCGGGTAACTTCCTTTGGATAAAATGGAGCGCGGCATTTCCTGTTGTGGAAATGCTGGACGAGCCGGGCCCCTATATCGGTATTTACACAGGCGAGAGCAACGACCCGCCTGACGATCCGGCAGAATACAAATGGTATCTGAATAGCGGCGCGGATGGACAGCCGGGCCCGGAAGGCCCGGAAGGCCCTGTCGGCCCGCCGAACACGCTGGCTATTGGTACCGTGCAATCTGGTGTAGCTGCGGCCGCAACCATCACTGGCGAAGCGCCGGAGCAAACGCTTAACCTTGTTCTTCCTAAAGGCGAAACTGGCGCAGGCCTGGATATCCTGGGCACTTATCCAACCGTTGAGGCTTTGGAAGCGGCTGTGACTTCTCCTGCACAGGGGGATATGTACAATGTCGGACTAGCGGCCCCCTTCAACGTGTACATGTGGGATGTCGAATTGAACGATTGGATAGATCAGGGCGTTCTGCAAGGCCCGCCGGGGCCGGACGGCGCTGACGGAAAATCTGGTGTATTTTTCGGGCCAGTTGAGGACGCGCCGGAAGATGCTATCGTAGTTGTTGACCCAGCAGGGGCCGTATTTACAACCGATAATGTACCTGAGGGCCAAACAAATCTGTACTATACAGATGCGCGGGTAGACCAAAGAATTGCAGAATCTACTACTTTTGCGCCTATAGTCCACGACCACGGTGCTATAACCCACGACGGCAAAGTGGGCGCGGTTGCGGGATTACCCCTCTTCACCGGTGAGGGCGGCGCTGTAGGCACCAAAACGGCAGCGGAGGCGCGAACGGCGCTTGGGGTATCGACGGCACCCGCCAAACTCGCCGCCCTGCCAACATCTGGTACGGCGCTTGTGGATAACGCGGAATACCGCGTTTCAGCGACCGTGGGAGCCTATGTTTTTGCGTGGCCCACAAGCCCGTTTGAGGCGTGGATTCGTTTTAGTACGGCAGCCACCTTCAATATTACTTTTCCTACAGGCACTACCTACATCGGCGGTGCGCCAACTTTTAAGGCAAATACGGCCTACGAAATGAGCGTCAAAGACGGCGTGGTAATCGTGCAGGAGATAGTGGCATGATGCGTCATAGGCGAAGAATGTTGATGGGCGTTCTGATAAGGAGGTTTGAATTTACATATACCGGCACCTATGTCGATAACCGGGTCAACGGCGTCGGCACAATCGAGTTTACCTCATCTGGCACGCTAACGGTCACAAAGGCGGGGATTGCCGCGCTATTTTTTCGTGGTGGTGGCGGGGGCGGCGGTGGTGGCGCAAACTCAGGTCTGCCGGCGGCAGGCAACGCGGGCGGCGGTGGTGGCAGCGGATATGTAACTAACGTACCCAGTTACGCGATTGTAGTGGGCACGTATACCCTTGTAGTGGGTGATGGCGGTACGGGAGGTGCGCCTGCGCCGTATTTCGGCGGAAATGGTTCTACCGGAACCCCTGGCGGCACAACATCAGCATTTGGATATACAGCCGTAGGGGGCGGCCCCGGTGGTGGCGGCGGCCAAACCAGCGCTGGCACGGGTGGGCAAGGTGACCAAAACGGTCAGGATGGTAATACCGCAGGTAGCGGAACTGGTGGTACGGGTGGCCTACCCAATGGTGGAAAAGGCGGCGATGGCGGCGGTTCCTCTTTCAATCCCACGAAGGGTGATGATGGCGGTAAAGGAATGATTACACTAACTTTTGCTGTTTAAAAGGAGGCAGGAAAATTGCCAATATTAAATCTAAGAAACACCGTAGGAGAATTTGAGCCAATCCCGGCAATGATTGGCCCGCAGGGTGCGCAAGGCGTGCCCGGCCCGAACGAAATTACCACCGCCACAGCGACACCCCTATCCGGCGTACTGGTAGGCAAGGACGGCTATGTAAAAGAGGGCGTAGCGGGCGAGGATTTTGCGGCGGCGGCGCATGCGGCCCAGCATGCGGTAGGAGGGGCAGATGCCATCTATTCTTCCGTGCCAGCCGCAAAGATCGCTATGGACATCGACCCTCGCGGTTTTGAATATGGTGGCCGGGAAATACCGTTCACATGGGCCCAGATCTCCACGAAGATTAAAGCCGCCGATTTCACAGGATTACGGGTGGGTGATTACAAGGACATTGTGCTCAACGGCACGTTTTACGATGCTGCTGCCGCCGGCAATAAAACGATGTCAAATCTCACCTTCCGCATGGAAATAGCGGGAATCGATAGTTACTATCAATATGGCGACGTAGCGGTGCCACATCATATAGACTTTATCAGTCGCGATTGTTATAGTGAGATCCTTCTGTATAACGCGACTGACACGAATTCGGGAAGTTTTATCGGGAGTGCGCTTTTCACCACCATGAACGGTGCCTCGGGCATTGTACAGCTCCTGCCCTCAGACGTTGCGGCTGTGACGATCATTAAACGTGGCCTCACTGAAACAAAAACGGGGGCAGATGCGAGTAGTTGGGCATGGAATGACATGGGTAAGCTGTGGCTTCCGACTGAACGAGAGGTTTGGGGCAATCCGGCATGGAGCGAAATCAGATGGGGCAGCGGGTTAAATGTCCAGTATCCTATTTTCAAAGAGGGTACGCGCCACATTATCAAACAGGCTGGTATCGGCGGTAGTCGGTGCAACTGGTGGTGCGCGTCCTCCGCGGCGGGTTCGGCTTCCCACTTCTGCTTTGTCTACAGCCTCGGGTTTCCGCTCTCCGCGACCGCGACCCATCCGGCCCTGCGCGTGCCGCTCTGCTTCCGCGTCGCGTAAGGGGGATTAAAAGATGTTTGTAAGAACAGACGCAAGAAACAATATTGTAGAGGCAACAGACATGCCGAATGGCAAAGGCTACCTTGCGGCAACCGGCGAAATGCCGCTTGGCCTACTTGGCTTTAACGGAAGGGTTTACACACCGAATTACAGGCTTGTAGATGGAGTTATAACCAATCGAGAAGCCTCCGATATTGCCCGCGAGCCATATTCAGACCCCGCGCCAGTGCCGGAAACGGAACGACTGCGCGAGGATGTGGATTATCTACTGATTGCAGAGTTGATGCGGGAGGGACTACTATGATCGATCAAAACAAGGTTGATATCTTGCTGGGTCTTGTGCAGCGTGGGCGCATCGACCCGGAGAGCATAAAAGATCCCGAATACAAGGCCGCCGTACTGGCGGCGCTGGAAGGAGAGTAAACCATGATTTTTGAAACATACAAATGCGGCGCAATACCTTCCCCGCCTGATGCGCGGGATTACTCGATAAAGGCGCAAGCGCCGGGGGCGTTGCCGGAACGATGGAAACGCAGCCGATATCCAATAATCGGAAAGCAGTCTGCTCAAAGCTGCACAAACTGGGCATCAAGCTACGCCTACGAAATGTGTACGGGAAAGCGATTCTCCAAGGGGTATCTGTACGGAGAGCGGGAGCCTGAACATTACCAAGGCGAGGGGCGCTATTCCAGAGAAGTTGCAGACACAATGCTTAAACGCGGAAACGTGCTGCTGGCTGATTATCCATACGAATTTGAGGTTATGTCTGCGCAGCAACACGTTAGGGCCCGGGAGGCCACCTTACGGCTGCTGGCGGCCGAAAACAAGCTGGAAGCATACGGCCGGGCATACAGCGAGGCGGACATAAAGACCGGCCTGATTGCTGGGCATGGCGTTATCTTTTGTGGTGCGTGCGAGAGTTTTAAGACCGACAAGAACGGCTTTTACCGCATGCGCACGCCAACCTACGGATACCACGAAATGGCAGTCTGCGACTACGATGGTTCCATGTTCTATTGCGCCCAATCGTGGGGTAAGTCATTCGGCAAAAAGGGCTTTTGCTATGTTCCGGGCGCGGATATTCTGCGGCTAAACGATGTGCTGGTATTGGATTTCAAAGATGCTAAAAAGGATGATGGCAGCGAAAAGGAAAGCGTAATCGTCCGCACCCTGCGCAAAGGCATGAAGGGCGAGGATGTAAAGCAGCTCCAAGAGGCCCTTATCAACCTTGGCTACGCCCTGGGCAAATGCGGCGCGGATGGGGACTTTGGCAGCGCCACGAAGCGGGCCGTGGAGGCGTTCCAAAAGGCCAAGGGGCTGAAAGCGGATGGCATAGCGGGTAAAGCCACGCTGGGGGTGCTGTATGGCTAATAAAATCACATCTGCCCAGCTAGTGTCATATTTTCAACGGGCCGTTGCGGAGGGCTGGGGCTACGTTTGGAGCCTTAATGGGGAGCTGTACACCCGCGAACTGGCCGAACACTACCACAAAATCCAGCGGCCAACATCCAAGCACCGCGACCCTAAAACCTATTGGCTAAAGGATTGCGCCAAATGGATAGGCAAGATGGCGGCTGACTGTTCGGGCGGCATTGTCGGGGCGCATAGGCAATACAATCCATCCTACCAAGACCAGAGCGCCAACACCTTCTATAGCCGCTGCATCGAGAAAGGGCCAATATCCACTATCCCGGAGATTCCCGGCCTGTGCGTATGGCGTGACGGGCATATCGGCATATACGAGGGTAACGGGAACGTGCTGGAGTTTCGCGGCACGGACTACGGGGCCGTAAGAACCAAGCTAACAAGCCGCAACTTCACCCATTGGGGCCGCTTGCGGGATGCAGAATACGCGGAGGAAAAGCCTATGATATTCGAGGTAACATCACCGTATCAACGCGGCCCGGCTTATGAGGCCATGCAGACCGCTCTAAACGCCGCAGGATACGATTGCGGCAAGGCTGACGGAGTATGGGGCCCTAAGTCACAAAACGCGCTACAGGGGCTTGTGGAGGCCCATATGCCTATTGGCGTTTCTATAACCGTCGAGGCTGGCGGGGTAACATATCGCGGGGATGCTGTGAGGTAGAGAGTATGGATGTAGAAAAGGAGATCGGCAAGATGTTGCAACAGCTTTCAAGAATTGAGGCCATGCTGGCGAACGCTTTATCCGATCTGGAAGATCACGAGGCCAGGCTTCGATGCTTGGAGCAAAAAGGCGGCAAGCGGTGGGAAACGCTTGTAGGACAAATCATAACGTTGCTGGTTGCCGGGTTCGCCGGGTGGCTATTGAGCGGAAATATTTAAACGGAGGAAATCATCATGCAGGAATTTTTCACTTGGGCCATGCTGGGCACCTATGCCGGGGCCGTGCTGGCTACCACACTTATCACCCAGCTTGTCAAAGAATGGCTGAAAGCCGTTCCCACGCGGATTGTAAGCTATGTTGTCGCGCTGGTGGTACTTTTAGCCGCCGCCGCCTTTAACAACTCCCTCACGCTGGCTGACGGGGCGCTGTGCCTGCTTAATGCGGTCATCGTATCCCTCGCGGCTAACGGCGGGTTTGATGCGGTGACGA
>ENA-UOOR01000930-UOOR01000930.1-fermentation-metagenome-genome-assembly--contig:-NODE-930-length-37432-cov-11.143564_pt1 | contig 37432 bp, 34 predicted proteins | sample MGYA00245780_ERZ724029 | MGnify/ENA primary metagenome ERZ724029 (study PRJEB28704, sample SAMN03018315) | fermentation metagenome | biome: anthropogenic terrestrial biome; feature: soil; material... | reverse complement strand
CTAAAAGTAACTGAATGTACAAGGAATAAAGTTTGTAAACTAACAAAAAAAACGGGTCCCCTTACCCGTTTTTTTTTAAAGCCTTTCCCTATCTTAGCCCAACTTGCCGCAAGACATCCTTTAGTTGATCAAGTTCTCCCTGTTCGGGTTCGACCAAAGGTAACCGTGTATTTCCTACTTCTAAACCCAACATGTTAAGCGCAGCTTTAACCATAATGGGATTGGTTGTAATAAATAGCACTTTAAAAAGTGGAAGCAATTCATTATGAATCTTCGTTGCTTTACCTACTTCACCTTGACAGTACTCATCAATCATTGTTTTCATCCTTCTACCCACCAAATGGGCGGCGACACTAACCACACCAGCCGCGCCGATTGAAAGCATTGGTAAAGTAAGACTATCATCACCACTATAGACCAGAAAATCTTTTGGTAGGACTCTCACCATCTCCGCAGCCTGATTAAGATCACCGGTAGATTCCTTTAAAGCCACGATATTCCTTACTTCTGCCAACCTATTCATCGTCCTGGGGGTAATATTGACTCCCGTTCTGCTTGGTATGTTGTAAATCATCACCGGTAAAGAAGTAGCTTCAGCAATCGTTTTAAAATGGCGGTATAACCCCTCTTGAGGAGGTTTGTTGTAATAGGGAGCTACGGCTAAAATACCGTCGACGCCTGTTCTCTCTGTTTCCTTAGTCAGCTCTACGCTCTTTTTAGTATCATTACTACCTGTTCCTGCGATTACTGTCGCTTTACCACCCACAGCTTCAACCACTGTGGAAAAGAGAGCTAATTTCTCTTCTGTAGTAAGGGTTGGCGATTCTCCAGTTGTTCCAGAAATCACCAGTCCATCCGAGCCATTCTCCACCAGTCGTAAAGCAAGGTCCTTAGCGGCTTGGTAATCCACCTCTCCCTGCTGATTAAAGGGTGTAACCATCGCGGTTAGCACCTTTCCAAACTCTACCATCTAATAACCTCCCTTTCTTCAGGAGAATTTTTATTGTCAAGAACTAAACCATATTTCTTCCTTCTCATCACTCCTTTATTCTCCTAATCCAAATTCATCATGTAAGGCTTTAAGGGCCCTTAGCATATCCTCTTTCTTTACTAAACAGGCAATATTAGTATGAGAATCAGTAGTTTGAAAGAGTGGAACTTTAGCCTTATATAATCCTTCGACTACGCGCGCCATTACCCCAGGAACTCCTCGGATTCCCGCCCCCACAATCGAAACCTTGGCAAAACCTTTAGTTCCCTTAAAACCAAGACCTGTTTGCTTTAAAATTGACAAAGTCTGGTCGAAAAAAGCTTCTTGAACCGTAAAAGTAATTTTTTGAGGTGATACTTGTATCATATCCAAACTAATGCTAGCCTCTGCTAGTAGACTGAATACTTCCAGAGCTTTACCACTAGTGTTCACATCCTGAAGAGAAAGGTTAAACTGGGCCAGATCCGAGATATGGGCAAGTCCGGTCACCATTTTATCAGTCTTAATCTCCGTCCCCAAGGATAAAGGGGGAGCATCACAGATTAACGTCCCCTCTTGATCGGAAAATATTGATCTAATCCGTAAAGGCACTCTTCCTTTCATTGCAATCTCCACCGCCCGTGGATGAATGACTTTGGCCCCTAGATGCGCCATTTCACAGATCTCACTGTAAGTCATTACTTTTAGCGGTTTAGCCTGTGGAACAAGATGAGGATCGGTAGTCATCACTCCATTTACATCCGTGTAGATTTCAACCGTCTCTGCCTGCAAAGCCACACCTAAAGCGGCGGCGGTTGTGTCACTCCCGCCGCGTCCTAAAGTAGTAATCTCATCTTCCTTGGTTATACCTTGGAACCCAGCCACGACAGCGACTTTTTTACTTTTTAGACAATCAACAATTTTTTCCGGCTTGATCTCAATAATGCGCGCATCACCAAAATGATGATTAGTAATTATTCCCGCCAACCCTCCGGTGAAAGCTTGCGCCTCCACCCCATGCAATCTTAAAGTTTGCGCCATAATAACTGCGGAGATTAATTCTCCGCACGCCATCAAAAGATCCAGATCTCTTGGATAAGGCTCGGGGGAAACTTCTTTGGCTAAAGATATCAGCGTATCTGTAGCGTAAGGGGCTCCTTGGCGCCCCATCGCTGAAACTACTACTACCAGAGCGTAGCCGAGCCCGATAGCCTCCTTTATTTTGGCCACAACTTTCTCCCGTAGTTGAGGTGTAGCCAGTGAAGTTCCTCCGTACTTTTGTACCAATATATTAATAGGAGAGCCCTCCTTTATCATCAACTTAAGTTTTACCAGTTTTCCCTTTATACTTCAACCCTAATTACTTTTTTCCTTTGTATTTCCAAAGATAATTGGTTGAATTTGTTCTCCTTTTAAAGCACAAACAATGGTCTGCAATAACAATTCCATCTTAGCTACTAACGATCTGGGCTTTCCTTCAGGATCATCTTGACCAAAGGGCACAAAATAGATATATTTGCGGTTTAACATCGAGGCTACATTTGATAGGTTAGCGCCCAAGCCATCATTAGTCGAGATCGCTACCACCACCGGACGGTTATTTCTTAAATGGGCTTTGCAAGCCAGTGTCACAGGAGTATCGGAAATCCCAAAAGTTAAACGACTAAGAGTAGTTCCAGTACAAGGGGCTACCACCATTACATCCAATAATTTTTTCGGCCCAATTGGCTCTACTTCTACCAAACTGTTCCATGGCCTTCTTCCTGTAATTTCATAAATAGTTTTCTGTAAATCCTCTGCTCTTCCAAACCTTGTATCTGTTTGAAAAACTGTTGGTGAAAAAATCGGAAAAAGGTCTGCCCCTTCGTTTTTAAGTCTTTTAACTTCTGGAATAACATCTGGGATCGTACAATGAGATCCGGTAAACCCAAAACCAATACGAACACCCAATACTTGCATGCTAGACACCCCCAAGCTATCTTCTGGAGCCATTTTCTTCAAACTCCGCAATTAAGTTCCTGTTCGATTAAGCCTGGAAGTTTGGTGGCGAGAATGTTTCCAGCTGTCAGAGGCGCCACCTTACCTGGTAGCCCTAAAGCCAAAATAGCGGTTATTTTATATTTCTCAGCAGCCTGAAAATCTACACCACCAGGCGCAGAGGCTAGGTCAATGATTAACGTCCCAGGTTTCATCCTGCTTACTATTTCTTCTGTCACCATCTTGGCAGGAATGGTATTAAAAACTAGATCCGCTTTACTAACCTCCTCAGCTACCCTACTAAGAAATAGCGACGTACATCCCCAACTATCAGCTTTCGCCAGTTGCTCAGGGCTACGGGCAGCAATCAAAACCACAGCTCCCCAGGCCAATAACCTCGCAGCTAATGCTTGGGCCACTCTTCCAAACCCTAGAAGCAGACAGCACGAACCATTTACAGTAAACGCAGTGTTCTCCATCATTAACTGAATTGCTCCCTCAGCCGTCGGAATAGCATTGGGGATTGCAATCTCATCTCTTTCCGCATATTCAAAAACCCTGACTCCAAGTTGAGTAGCCTGTTGTTTTAAATAAAGCGGAATGGATCCAGTGACAATTAAAGCTTTTTCCTCTAATAACTCTAAAAACTGTTGATCGATCTTGATCCGGACCGCAGGGTCCATTGTCTTAACCATTCCCTTGCCATCTACTCCACTGATCGGGAGGATAATAACTCGCGAGCCTGTTAGTGCTTGTTTTAAATCCTTTGCCGGAAACATACGAGGCAAATCGGGAATAGCTGTTAACCCGTAAGTTTTAACCCAAGCAACCCAGTCTAGCATTCTTTCGGCTACCATGATCTGCCTACGATCTCCGCCTACGATTGCTACACTACTTTGAGCCAAAGATTCCCACATACAAAGAACCCTCCCTTTCCGTATATTACCAGGCGATCAAGTTTATGTTCTCCTCAATTACGAAGACATAAACTAAAAACAGTCACCAGTCAATAGTAATATATTCCCCAAAGAAAGGAGAGGTGTCAAATAGGTAGAGTCCTTAATCGACCAACGACTCCAGCCCATAGTAGAAACCTTTTAAAGTTGGAACCTTTCTAATTGCCATTAAGACCCCAGGCATAAAAGAAGAACGATCTAAAGAGTCATGTCTGATCGTTAGAGTTTGTCCTTGATTGCCAAAAATTATCTCCTGGTGGGCAATCAATCCCGGTAATCTGACACTATGAATCTTAATGCCCAAGTACTCTCCACCACGGGCGCCATTAATCTTCTCCAAAGGGGCTGGTTTGGCTACTGGTTCCGCTACACGACCCGTGGCAATCAGCTCAGCTGTCTTAATCGCTGTTCCAGATGGAGCGTCTAGCTTACGATCATGATGCAACTCGATAATCTCCACATCTGGGAAATATTTAGCCGCTTCATGAGCAAAACCCATCATCAGCACAGCGCCGATAGCAAAATTAGGAGCTACCAAAAAACACTTTTCCGACTTTGAAGCCAACTCGTTAATTTCTTCAAGGTTTTCCGCGGTAAGACCAGTGGTTCCGATAACCCCGGCCACTTTAGTTTCGGCCGCAGCTTTAATATTCTCCATTACCGCCAGTGGGGTAGTAAAGTCAACCATCACTTCTGCTTCTGTTCTTTTTAAAGCGCTTAATAGATCCTGCTCAATCTTGATTCCCAGTGTTTCTAAACCGCAGACTTGGCCGATCTCTGCCCCAACACCTGTTTTATCAACTGCTCCTACTAGCGTCATGTCGTCTTGAGCGACAATCGCTTTTACAACTTCCCTACCCATTCGGCCAAAAGCTCCTGATACTAAAACACGTATTTTATTCATTATTATCTCCGCCTCCTACATCTTGTTGCTCGTCACTGTTATAACCTTTTCTCTTCTTCGTTGGGCTAATTACGTTGTTCTTCTCTTCAACTTTCCTAAGCGCATTATACTGCTTGAGCCAAATGCGTTGTCTTTTATTCTACTATCCCATCTAAAGAAATGCCTTCGAGGCTTGTCGATCAACGTTAACTTTATTTTATTTTTTACTTCAAAGAAAGTCCTTATTATAACAAAAGGTTGGCTCGAGCCAACCCACAGCTATGCTACTTCAGCACCTTAAGGTAAGATAGCTCTAGTGGCTCTCTTCCCCTCACATCCTTTTGACTGCCCGCACTTTTACTATATCCTTACGTTTTAAAAAAATATAAGATGAGTTATGAGTTTTACTAATTTCCCTTTTTACTTAGCCCCAAATAATTCCCTTTTTTCTCCTCTTTAGAAGGTTCATATTCCAATAATACCAAATCATCACTGATCTTTTTCACCGCAGCCCATGAAATCTCCTGCTCCATACGGAAGAAAAAACCTTTTCCCGGAAGGATCATCGAAATAACCATCGCTTTTTTTAAGTCAACCATAAAATCGATCTTTCTAATCTGGCCTCGCTTGCTACCATCAACCAGATTAATCAGTTCTTTACCGGTTAATTCTGACAAACGCATCCCACTCCCCCCCAGTTATAAATATTTTTCTGGGAGGTAAAAGATACTTTATTATCCCATACACAAGAAAAAATTGCAATAATGAGGACTATTTCTCCTCTCCGGAGAAATCTTTGAACAGCTTCTTTAAAGCTTTTTTTTCAATTCTAGAAACATAAGATCGGGAGATCCCTAAGACCTTTGCGATCTCCCGTTGGGTTTTATTGAGCCCATCTTTTAGTCCATAGCGTAACTCTACCACTTTTTTTTCACGATTACTTAAAATATTTAATTTTTCTCGTAGACTTTCCTCTTCCAATTTTGTTTCAACCGTCTCCGGAACCAGATCTGCGCCTGTGTCCAAAATATCTAGTAAAGTTATTTCATTTCCCTCTTTATCAGCGCCAATCGGGTCCTGTAGAAAAAGATCGTTTTTTAACTTTTTAGTGGAACGCAGATGCATTAAAATTTCATTCTCTATACAGCGGGCCGCATATGTTGCCAGTCTTGTATTGTATTTTCGTTTATACGTGTTAATTCCCTTAATCAACCCAATGGTTCCAATGGAGATCAGGTCATCATTATCTTCTCCTGTATTATCAAACTTTTTAACGATATGAGCTACTAAGCGGAGGTTCCTTTCAATCAGAACATTTCTCGCCTCTTTGTCTCCTTCTTCCATCCGGAGGATTAATTCTCTTTCTTCCTCTTCACTTAAAGGCATGGGAAACACGTTATTATTGGAAATATATGAAAATAGCCACGCAAACTTCTCGAAAATGAGGTTTAGAATGACTCCTACCAAAGGAAGTATCATTAAATTACACCCCCGAAAGAAAACTGCGACATGTTTATACATATGTTTGGGACTTTAGTTCTGTGCCAGTCCCTTAAGAATAGGGCATAGTAACATATTCTATTTATTTCCAGTACTTAGAAAATACTCATAAAGCTAGTCGTTCATGCCGGTTACGGATGAATCGACCGGACATCCTGTAAGATGAAAATTCAAAGCCAGGCGCCTCGACAAGCAAGTTGTCAATGTCAACTTCCACTTGACCCGAGCAAATAAGAAAATATGGATTGACATTGATCGACAAGCCTCGAAGTGTTTTCTAAGTTGTCTTTCTAGGCAATTCCCTCAGGATAAAAAAATAACCACCAGCGTGGTGATTATTTTTTCTGGTTTTACTCTCATTAAGAGTTTAAACACCTGCTCATCAATAAACCAAAAATCTCAGCCGCCCGCTCTCCCCCCACCAGGTCATCCTCAAGCAAGATTACCCCTACCAAACGTGGCGCATGGGTTGGGGCATAACCCGCAAACCAACCATAATATAACTCATGACCATTGTTGCTAACTTTACCTGCGCGAACTGTCCCAGTAAGGCCAGCAGCGCCATGTGGGTTTTGGGCTTTTGTCCCAGTTCCATATAGAACTACCGTTTCCAACATTTTACGCAGTTCCGCTGCTGTTTGGGAAGTAAGAACCTGTCTTCCCGGTGACGGTGGAGACTGTTGGTACCAGGCGCCATTTAATTCCTGTAAACCTTTCACGATCTGCGGTGGAAAATAGTAACCGCCACTTGCTATCGCCTGAAGAGCTCCGGCAACCTGTAAGGGACTGACTAGAATTCCCTGCTCACCAAGAGCAAAAACTACATAATTCTCTGCCTCTATGCTAGATGGCAAAAATCCTGCTGATTCTTCAGGTAAACCTAAACTAGTTTGCATCCCCAGACCTAAAGCTTTAGCCACCGACAGAATTTTTGCGCTTTCCACCATTTGCATTACCTTAATAAATACCGGGTGGCAAGAGTAAGCTAAGGCCTGAGTAAAAGTGAGAAGGCCGTGACCATTTTGGGGAGCGGTCGAACAATAGTAGCAGGTTCCGCCAAGGTCGATAAAACCCGAATCGTAAAAAGTAGTTCCTGAAGTAATCGTTCCCGTTTCTAAAGCGACCGCTGACAACACTAGTTTAAATAAGGAACCGGGAGGATAAGCTTGCAATGCCCGGTTTACCAAGGGTTTATTTGGGTCATGTAAACTTTTTTGCGGATGATAAGGATCAAAAGCTGGGCGACTCGCCAGTGCAAGTACTTTCCCTGTTCCCACTTCTAAAAGAAGAATTACCCCCTTTGTTATTTTTTTTTCTTCCATAATCTCTTCAAGCTTCTGTTGCAAGGTAAGATCAATGGTTAAAACCAGGTTTTTCTGGAGTTTACCCCTGCTAACCTCCTGATACCGCCATTCTAGCCCAGGTATGAGGTGATGGTGAGCATCCACCATTAAGACTAGTTTTACCCGGGTATCACTAGACAAAAATTCTTGGTAGACATCTTCTAAGCCAGCAAGGCCCTGCCCACTGCCGGGATGAATATAACCTAATAAATGGTGCGCTAAAGGTTTATTCCCATAACGAAGTGGAACAGTACATATGGTTACCCCTGGAAACTTATTGGTCACCGATAAATTTAGTAGATCTTTACTCGGATTACTAATCAATACTGGAGAAAGCGATTGATAATTAAAATGTTGATTTCCTGTCATTGAAAATATCAACTTTTTTTCATCATCCATTAGAAATGCAGGAAAGATAGCAATGCAAGTATGATGTTCCCTTCCAGTAAGCAATCGGCCACAGCAGTCTAGAATCTCTCCACGCTGTTGATATAATGCTAAACTGTCACTCCGCTGATTTACCGCTCGTGTAGACCAACTCATATTCTCTACAACTTGAATCTTGATCAGACAATTAACATGATATAAACCACACAGCATGAAAAAGAATAAAAGGATTTTCACTCTACATTTTAACTTCTTTAACACAAAAACCCCCCTTGGTTAATTTACCCAAAAAGGGAGGGTTTATTGCATTTATTTGTCCATATTATTTTAGCTATCGCTGGTTTGCCATTAAGGACTGGGCTTTTAAATGTTCACGATACGTCCGAGAAAAAATATGACTCCCATCGGATTTAGCAAAAAAATATAAATAATCTGTCTTCATTGGTTGGAGAACAGCCGCCAGCGAGGCTCTCCCTGGATTTCCAATCGGAGTAGGCGGAAAACCTTTATAACGATAAGTGTTATAAGGAGAATCAATCTGAAGGTCTTTATATAGCAACCGCTGTTTTCTCTCTCCTAAAGCATATTGGACTGTAGCGCAAGATTGAAGTAATAAGCCTTTACGCAGACGGTTCAGAAATACTCCAGCAATGATCGGTCTTTCATCTTCCACTTTTGCTTCCCCCTCCACAATCGAAGCTAAGGTAACAAGTTCTATCGGGGAAAGTCCAGTAGTAACCATGTCGCTTGCTATTTCGGACCAGACCTGGCGGAAACGATGGAGAAAAACAGCTAAAATCTCCTCTTCACTAGCGCCTTTAACAAATTCATAAGTATCGGGAAATAAAAACCCCTCCCCTGTTAGGGGAGAAAACTCAACTAAATGTGAGTTGAGAAAAACTTTATCATGTAAGAGTTCTTGGAAGCGGTCAAGCTTGATTAAACCTTTCGAGCCTAATAAGCGACCAATCTCCTCGGTTGTATATCCTTCAGGAATGGTAACTTTATAAATAACTGGTCGCCCCTTTTGTAATTCTCTTAGAAGTTGCTTAAAGGAGACATTAGGACTAAAGGTATAGTGCCCGGCTTTTAAGGAATCCTTTTTACCGGTTAGATATAGATACCAAACAAAACTATCACGATTTATAATTAAACCCTTCTCTTCCAGGAGACGACTTATTTGAAAAACCGATGAGCCCATGGGGATCTCCACCATAATGTTATGGCTAGAGATTACGGTTTTATTAGTCCGAATTCCTGAATAAATCCAGAGGGCTTGCCCTAAAAAAAAGATTAACCCTATCCAAAATAAGGGTTTAATAATAAATTGTAATCGAGACCGGTCTTTAAAGACCGGTCTAAAAACCCTGTATAAACTGGACCTAAGAAAAGTCCGAAAAGCTTTAAACCCTGGAAGAAACCGATTAATATTTTGGGTAACGACGCGCTTCCACACGGCGGCACCTCCTCTCCCTTAATTATAAAGGATCTGCTCCGGAGAGGCAATTAGTAGAAATTACAACCTACTCTCGGTCTTCATCTTTCTCAAAGTCTTCATCCTCATCGTCTAAAAAATCTTCATCCTCATCATCATCTAAAAAATCTCCATCAAGGCTTTCTTCTTCTAAAAGTTCCTGGATCTTTTCCAGTTCTTCATCTTCCACATCCACTAAAATCTCTTCGTCATTTTCATCAGTCTCCACTCGAAAAACATGGGCTTCTTCTTCAGCTTCATTTTCTTGAGTTTCCGGTATTAAAATGACATACTTTTTATCTTCTACTTCCAGTGCCCGTTCCAAGCTGTAGCGGTATTCCTGACCATCTTCATCTACAAGAACGATCCATTCTTCTTCATTATGATTATGAGACATTATTCACCCTCCTTAGTTTTTATGAGTATATTCTCCCCCAAACCTCTTAAGATTACAAGAGAGATTTTCTAATTTAGTTACCTTTTTTATTTTATTTTTTAAGTTAGGAGTTATGATCATTTAATGACCGTTTTTGGTGTTAAGACTGATTAGTCTGGCGAAAACTTAAATAATTATCAAGAAGCAACACCGCAGCTAATTGGTCAATCACCTGACGGCGGCGGCTCCGGGAGAGATTACCCTCGAGCAAAGCTTTCTCCGCCTGAACAGTGGTAAGTCTCTCATCCCAAAAGATCGGCTCTACTCCACAGTTCCTCCCCAACCGTTTACCAAAGCTCATAATCTTATTGGCCTCTGGTCCCAATTCTCCATTCATATGACGGGGTAACCCAATTACTAAACCGGTACACTGATATTTTTGGAAAAGTCCAGCTAAATACGTGAAATCGGTTTTGAGGGAAACGCGGTTATAAACCCCCACTCCTTGAGCAGTAATGCCCAGAGAATCACTTACTGCGATCCCTATTCTTTTCTCACCTACATCTAACGCTATCAAACGTTGGGTTAAAAAATCACTCACTTTTTTCTCCTTACTTTTCTGAAGGGATAATCAACCGTACCTGGAAAATTTGATTAGGAATCCGTTCCACTCTGTTATTTGTAGAGAATTCTACCACCCCGATCTCTGGAAAGGTAGCTAGAATCTCTTTAGCTTGGAGCAAAGGTTTACCTGCCACTGCTCGGAACACCTTTTGTCGATCAATTTTCCCTCGAACTTTAGCCACGGCCAACACGGAAATCTCCGCTTGTTTCAGATTACCATTTACCTTGATCCCACGGCAAGATATTTCATTTGAAACTGGGAGAAAACCAGCAGGTAGAGTTTGATATAGATTATGCTCTAACCATTTATAAAGGTGAGTTTTGTTGAGCAATGCTGTTCTTAACTTATAAGATAGCTTCACACTCACGATACTACTTTCTGTCCCGAGCGGTTGTTCCGGCCTAGTCTTACCTACCTCGGTTTGAATTAACTCCGGTAGCAGCATATATCCTTCTTCTACCATCCCTCTTACTTCTTCTTCAGCCCTTAATTCCAACTGACGCTTAGCTTCCTCCTCAGCCCGGAGAATATCTTTCTCCTCCACCACAGGGACAAATTTATCTTCTCCCGAAGTGAAACTTTTAAAATTGACTACATGTAAAGTATTGGCTAAGTGGCCCTCAATTTTAGAGATCATCTGCTTTTCTATATTTCCACTAGTCCCTTTTTCTGTAGCTTCCACTTCTACTTCTGCCTGTCCGTATGTTTCTCCAGTTGGAACCCCCATCTCATATTTAGTATTTTTTTTCGGCACTACTACCGGTTTATTTGTTATAAAACTTAATCCCCCTTTAGTAGAAACTACTGTTCCTTTTGGAACAATAATTGGGTTATTGCCACTATTTATAAAGATGACCATCCCTTTAGCCGCCAAGTAACCTACCCTTTTACGTCCAGTAGTAGAAATAGAAACGGTTAATTCATCTTCTTTTTCAACTAACTTTAAGGGAAGAACCCCTTTAAGCGTTTCCCGTTCGTTAAATCCTATTCCAACAGTGCCCCTAGTACTGAATACATGTTCTTTTGAGGTTGGATGAATAATAATATTTATTTTGGGTCTAAGTAGAAAATAGGCTGCAGCTACTAAACTAAAGAAGGTAAAAACTAAAGCTATCAGTAATCGTCCGCCAGAGGAATGGGGTAACACCGGGGGAGGTTCCTCTTCACCTGCAGAAAGGGCTTCTGTCGCTAGCTCCTCAAGTTGAATGGGTAGTTGGTTTTGGTAAAAACCAGGTTCCTCTTGTTGTAATCTTTCATCTACTTGTATCCCCAACCTTTTTGCTAGCCTTTTTACAGTTCGATCTTTTATTACTAAAATTATTTCTTTATCCTCTTCTTCACTATAATACTTTAAGAGGCGCAGATTAATCTCATTTCTTAGAAATGAAACCCGAGTATCAGAAAAAATTATTACCCTAGCGCTAAGACAATCCCGCACTTTTTTTATTAACCCCTGAATAGTCTCATCTTTTTCTACAGGGATGACATCGGTTCTTGCCACTGCAACACACCTTCCTCCGGACAGCTTTCATAGTCATCAATTATGACAATTCCTTAAATCTGAAAAAAGATTTTTCATCTCCTGTGTTCCCAAAATATATAATAGTAAGATCAATGGATAAAGTAATAAAGTGCCAACCACGATAATTCCTGAATCATTAATCAGTAAGGCTACTAGGCCACTATCAACCGTAATTGCTATTCCCGGCCAATACCACTCATCCTTAATTTTGGTAAATAGTTGCGATTTTCCTGCTAACTTCATAAAAATATATAAAAGAATAAAAACCAGTAAAAGAATCTTGACCCAAAGATTGTAGTTGATTAACATTAGATTCATTTGTAATTTCCTGATCGCAATTTCCAAGAGTAAACCCCAACGCCCAGCGGTTAACAGTTGAACAGCATCGTCAATATGGGTTTTTCCTTTAAAACCAGGTTTTAAGAGAATAATTAATAAGCCAGAGCATAACAACAAGAAAAAAAGAAATAAACTATACTTGGCTTCCTTTTTGTCTTTAAGCTTACGACAGACTAGAAATGAAGCAAAGCCGGCGGAGACCCCTCCCCCAAAATTCGACCCTCCAAACGGCGAAAATATTAACAAAGAACAAGCCCCCATAATTAGTCCAATCCATTTCCGCCCAGCGGTACTGGTGAACATCGCAGTTGTACCCACCAGAAATGAACCCAATAAGATCCCAAGATATTCATTACCTAATCCATAAAAACGGATACCTAAGGCCGGACTTGGTCCTAAGAGAGAATTCCGCATCAATTCCGATCCTATCAACAAATCGAAGAAGATTACCAGGGAAGTTGTTATTAAGAGCCCCTGGTAAGCCCGGAGCGAGGTTTTAAATATCTTTTTATAAAAAATCCAAATTCCAATCGTTATTAAAAAAAGAAGGATCGAGATCAGATTTAAGTTTTCGATTCTAAAAGGAGCTATTAACAGTAAACTAAGTGGAAAAACCGCAAACAGCGGAAGGATTTCTTTAGTATAACAAACAACTTTCAGCCCGGAAGTAAAAGGTAAAAGAGTGGATAACGTTAGAAAACCAATGAGCAGATAAACATAAACTCGAAGAATTACCTTTCTTTGGGCTAGATTAGTAAGCCAATAATCGCTTTTTTCAGTAAGTTCTCGCCAGTCGCCCTTTTCAATCATTACTGAGAACCGAGCTTTTTTGCCTAAAAGTTTTAAATAGTCCAAAATAAAAGTAGTTAAATCTCCAATCGTCAACAGCCCTTTTTCCCGAGTGGATATAGATGAAAGGAGTCCCGGCTTCCCCTTTTTTTGGTAAATAATAAGTGGAAGGAAACTGTTATTGATCACCTCCTGAGAAGCGGAGGGGGAGGCGGAAAAAACAAGAATATTAGTCCCCTCAGGGGTTTCTTCAATGATTTTCCCTAAAAAAGCATCAAGCCGCTGTAAACTTCGTTTTCTTAGTAAATTCAAACGTTGGTCTGAGAGCATGCTTCGATAACCTTCTAACCTCTCGAAGTCTCCGATCTCAATAAGCGTCAGGTGAGTCTCAGGTAACAACCTCTGTAATTGAATAAAGAGCTGTTGATAATCTGTACAATAGCCAAAAGGGAACTGAGGATCAAATCTTAGAATTTCCGAGCCGGCAATCTCCTGATCGACCTCTCCTTGGTCGTCGGCAACCATTATCCTGGCTGCCCTGTTTATCTGCCATGGTAAATCAGCGTTTCCTAAGACCGCTGTTTTCTTTCCCTCTTGGTGTAAAGCCAAGCCAATCAGCCCGTTAGTAGTATAAGTATTTACAGCCATCGGAGAAGAAACAGAGCCAATTGCGGAATAAACCTTTTCCGGAGTTAGTTTCCCTTGAACCCGAGTTGAAACCAGACCTACTCCCCCATTTTCTAAGAGATACTTAATATTGGGGTAAAGGCACGCTGTTAAGTCTGAATAGTCAATCCGCGTAAGATTAATAAAAATAAGTTTCTCTTTCTGAGTACTGTCAGAGTACGCTTCTGCCGGAGAAAAAAGAAACAGCATCATCAGTAAAAACAAAAAGTAACAGCTCTTCTTCACGGATCAATCCTCCGTAGTATTTACCACTTCATTATGATCATATCTTAACTATTCCTTGACTGTCAATCTACTCGCGGTCAATAACCCTTTTTTTCCAATAATATTTAAATATTACTTGTAAAACCGCGCCGATTGGAACCGCAAAAACAATTCCGCCAAACCCAAACAACTCACCTCCGATTAGTAATAAAAAAATTACCCCTAGAGGATGTAATCCCAGTTTTCCCCCAATAATTCTTGGAAAAATCACTACTGTTTCCAATTGATTAACTATGAAAAAAAGAAGAATCACATAAAGTGCTTTCCACAAACGAATTTGAGCCGCAAGTAAGACAGCAGGAATAGCTCCCAGTACCGGTCCAAAATAAGGAATGATATTGAAAATTCCCGCTAAAACTCCAATCAAAATAGCTAAATCAACCTGAAGGAAAAGCAGCCCCACTGTAAGCATAATCCCCACTAATAAAGAAGAAAAAGCCTGCGCTCGCAAGTAGCTCGTAACTACCTTAATCACTTCTAAAACCACCTCTTGTTCCTCTCGGAATAACTGTTTACTCCAAGTAAAAATAAGCTTCTTGAGTTTTTCCATATCTCTACTAAAATAATACGCAAGCACCGGAACAAGAAACAGAAACAATATTTGCGAGAAAAAAGAGGGCAATAAAGAAGCCAGGCGCAAAAGAAACAGACGGAGGAATTCTTCACCTCTAAGTAGAGCCTCATCAATCACATCCCTAATATTCTGAGGTAAACTGAATCTTTTATACTCTTTATTTAATTTTGAGAACCATTTTTGGATATCACTAACATAAATCGGGAGTTTAGTCACTGCTTTATTTAAATCCGCAGCTAATCCCGGAAAGAAAACTACTACCAAAACTGTACTGAAAACTAATAATAAGAAAAAGACGGTAACCACCGCTGCGCTCCGTGTGGCTCCTTTGTTTTCAAACCATTTTACTAAGGGTTCCAACAGAAATGCTAGAAAGAACGCAAGAAAAAAAGTAATAATTACTCGAGGAAAAAATATTAAAGCTCCTACAAACAGAAGCAGTACGATTGTAAGGATAATCATGGGTTGAATTTTACGTCCCATCGTCCTCTCTTCCCATCTATTATTTGAAGAAATTCCATAATTGAGGGGATTATCAATATATTAATCTGAATTCGTGACATCTATAGACACCAGGGGAAATCGTGAAAGCCTGCGATAGCGTTTCCCCTGATCGAATAGTCACGAAATCAGATATGTGGTTAAATCTTAAATAATTGAATTATGCAATTCCTTAAATTAAGAATAAAATGGCCATGAGGCCATTTTACCTTAATTTACCATGATAAAAACTTATTTAACCCGTCTTCTAGACGGCCACCACTTTCCCAGTAAGCCAACTCTACTGAGCTGTCCAATGACTGCACGTATAGGATAGCCTGCTTTTTCATAGAAAGATCTTCTTTTCATGGTTCGCGTTCTTTTTCTCCCTAAACCTACTACTACACTAGCAATAGCCCCTAAGAGACCTCCCGTTAGTAGTCTGCGAAACCTGCGGTTCATCCGACCACCCCCTTGATCTTAACCAACCTAAAAGTAGTATAACCTGTAAGGAGCAAGGTTTAACCAGATAAAGATCTGGAAATACTGCTTAAATTTCTTTACTTTTACTAAAATAAAATATAAAATTCTGCAAAATATGCAGGATTATACCATAAGAAATACAAATATTCTTTACATTACCAAAGCAATCTTATACCAAAATATATCTGGGGGGCTAATTCATGCCAAAAATTCTAAGGTTTTTTCAACGCTTCCGTCGCCCTAATTTTATGAAAACAAACCTTTCTGAACAGCGCATAGAGGAAAACATCCGCATTAATATTTTCCACGGTATTTTTAGCATCGCGGCTGTAAATATGGTTAACCCCTTCCTGAGTATTTTTGCGATGAAATTAGACGCCTCCACCATGCACATCGCCCTACTATCATCAGCGCCGGCCATCGTCAGCCTTTTCGTAATGATCCCCAGCGCCAAATATATTGACAGAAAGAAGAAAAAAAAGCGACTAACCCTGCTTTTTATGTTTGCCCACCGCTTCTTTTATCTTACTTTGGTCTCAATTCCCTTTTTCTCTCCTTCCCTTCGCCCCATGGTGCTTGTAATTCTAATTGCTGTGATGAATTTTCCTGGCGCCATTGCTAATCTTGCTTGGCAATCTTTTATTTCCCGAATTATCCCTCCTAGTTACCGAGCAACTGCTTTTGCCTCCCGTAACCGAATGATGAACCTGGTGGGGACTTCACTCACCTTTATTGTAGGACTACTTCTTGATCGTTTACCATTTCCTTTCGGCTACCAGTTAATGTTTGCTTTAGCTTTTTTTATCGCCCTTCTTGAACTCCGTATTTTCAATTTAATAGAAGAACCGGATGATCTTCCTGAAGAAACCGAGACCCCTTTGACAGATACCTCTTCTTCCTTCTCAATCACAATTAAAGATATCTTCTCGGAAACCCGTTTCCTTCAGTACACTTTAGTTTCACTTTTTTTCTATTTCGCATGGCAAACTCCCTGGCCGCTTTTTAGCTGGTACCAGGTTAAGGTTTTAGGCGCCAATAACGTTTGGGTAAGTATCCTTAGCTTAATGAATACCGGAGGTTCATTAGTCGGATATCAATTCTGGGTTAATTTCATTGAAAAACATGGGAATTTAAAAACTCTGTTTTTTTCCACAATTTCCATCTTTATTGTCCCAGCTGTTTATGCCTTTTCCCATGATCTCTATACCATCGCCGCTTTTAACCTCTTAACCGGGGGGATCTTCTCTGGGGTGAACCTTGCTCTTTTTAATACTCTACTGGAAGTTACCCCAGAGATGAATAAAACCTCTTATATTGCCTATTATAATACGGCCATTACGTGCGCAACTGTAATTTCACCAGTAGTTGGAGTTTCTCTCCTTAAGATCATGAACTTCCAATGGGCTTTCATTGTTTGTGCTATTCTTCGTATCTTAGGAGGTTTTGGTTTTTTAGCGCTCAGCTTAGTGGAAGAGAGAGAAAATAAATCTCCTCTTTGGAATGGACTGGGGTGAGCGACTACCCAGAAAATAGCCCTAGTTGATTCATCTGGTCTTGATTTAAAATCACTTCGTGATAATTATGAAACCAGCATGAACAACCAATTAAAGCGCCTCTGGGGCTTGTCGACTCACCTGGCTCTGATTTTCATCACTTCACGTGCGCGGGCGGTAGCCAGCGTGAGCGACTACTTAACTTCGTCGGTATTTTCAAAGGTATATTCCGTCTCAACCTCTGCTTTCAAGGAACTCCGTACTGAACAATACTTTTCCAGAGAAAGACTAATGGCTCTTGAAATTACTGTTTCATTAAGTCCTCTTCCTTTAAAAAATAGGCTGATTTTAATTTTAGTAAAACCGCGGGGATTTTCCGCAGCCCTTTCCCCGTCTAGCTTCATAGAGAAACTCTCTAATGCAACCCGGGCTTTCTTTAAAATTAGTACCACATCAATCCCCATACATCCTCCTAACCCGATCAGTACTAATTCCATTGGGGTCGGTCCCAAACCCCGGCCCCCGGCTTCCACTGACGCATCCGTCATAATATTCCGGCCCGAACCTCCTGTCGCGTTAAACCCTAAAACTCCGTCCCATTGCAAACTAGTTTTCATCTCAAAACTCCTTTACTCGTCCTCCACTCACCGCATGTTATTTAGTTGTGCCTCTAGGGATAATTTCCGGTTTAAGTGTCACTTTCGTATTTCTTTTCACTTTCCCTTTAATCATCGCGAGCAGTAGCTCTACACCACGCCGCCCCATTTCTTCAGCAGGCTGCCGCACTGTACTTATGCGTGATTGAAACATGGAGGTAAACGGATGGTCATCATATCCTATCACCGCTAACCGCTCAGGCACGGAAAGATTAAATTCCCTGGCAGCGTCAAGAACCCCAAAAGCCGTGCCATCGTCGGCGGCAAAGATCGCATCCGGAAGTTTTCCTTCAAGTATCCACTGCTTGGTAATTTTATAGCCGCAAGTGTAAGTAAAATTACCTTCCGCAATCAAGTCTTCATCCACAGGTAACCCATTATCTTCAAGAGCCTTTCTGAAACCATTCAATCTTTCAACACTACTTTCAAAAATCATTCCTCCGGTTATATGGGCGATTCTTCTGGCCCCACCTTTAATCAGCAATTGAGTGGCATGATATCCGCCGTAGAAATTATCTACAGTGACAGAAGAGACCTGGAGGTCCGACTGATGCTGATCAAGGAGGACGAAAGGGAATTCTCTCCTTTTTAACTCCAGAACGTATTCGATCTTCTTAACTGGGCTCATTAATAGAATACCATCCACCCGTTCTTCTCTAAAAAGGCGTACCCCACTGCTCTCCATAAAATTGTCATTATCCATGGCCATAGTAATTACCAGAAACATACCTACTGCTTTTAAAGTGTTTTCTACTGTCAATACGACCTGGGACATAAAAAAATCCTGCATTGATGGAAGGACCAGTCCAACCATACCAGTACGACCCTTGGCCAGGCTTCGCGCGGCAGCATTAGGCTTGTAATCAAGCTCTTTCATTGCTTCGAGCACCTTAGCCCTATTATGTGGTCTGACACTGGGATAGTTGTTTATTACTCTTGATACGGTTACTACTGAAACTCCGGCTTTTTTTGCGATATCATAGATATTTACCGACATTAGTATCTCCTCAATTATCCTCCAATATTTTTATTATCATGCCTCAGTTGAAGCTTCGACTTTACTTCCATGAGCTTATCGCCGTAAAGCGGGTAGCTTCGGTAAAATAATACCGAAAAAACAAGGGCGGCAAGGGGAATAACCACCAGCAGTAATTTGATCCCCAATGTTGCGCTCGCCGGCTGCGACCCAATGGGAAGTTGGGCATTATAACCTGATTTTGCCAACATCAAACCCATTATAACAGATTGAATAGAGATTGCAATTCTAACCATGAATCCATTCATTCCAAAATACATTCCTTCTCTACGGGTCCCGGTTTTTAATTCATCCTCATCAACAATATCCGAGATGAAGATATCAAGGAGAATAATAACTCCGGCCAGGCCTATTCCTAATAAAGCCGCCGTTATTACCGCGCCGATAAAGCCGTTTATGAACCAAAATGGGATCAGCGCCAGGCCATAAAGGATGATTGCGCTAATCATAGTTTGTTTTGAACCTTTTTTGTTAGCGATTCTTCTCCAGAAGCCAACCCAGAACATTGCCATAATAAAGATTACACCAAGCAAAGCGGAGACTTGAAAACCTTCAATCCCGATAATATACTTGGCGTAAAACGGCAATACCGCCTGAATAGTGATGAAGGTAAACTGGAGAAACATTGAAGCTACAACATAAGTCAGAAAAGATTTATTACTCAAGATCGTTTTTAAGGCTTCAAAGAGTGGCAGTCCAGCGCTCTGGCTGTGCGCTTTATCTTCCTTTGAACCACAAAGACTAAGGCCAAGGAAAATCAGGGTCAGAACACCAAAAAATACGCCCATCGCCGGCCATCCGATTGCCGAATAAAGTATTGGCGGCATCGCTACCCCAAATATATTACCGATGATACCAAAAATCTGTCTGTACATTGATACTCTGGTCCGCTCCTCCTGAGTTTTATACATTTCCGGAAATAGAGAAGTCCAGTTGATGATAACGAGTGTATATAGCGTGTCATAAAAAAACACTATGGCTATAAAGTAGATAAACATGGAGGTAATATTCCCTCCCAACAGTTTGACCGGAGGCGCCCAGACAAGGATAAAAGAGATTACGAAAGGTAGGGCGCCAAAGAGTACATACGGTATTCTTCTTCCCCATTTGCTTCTCGTTTTATCTGAAAGCTGCCCCAAAAGAGGGTCATTAATTGCATTCCAGATCCCGTAGATTGCCATTGCCAAGCCAATGAGGTGCGCAGGCATCTTTAACACATCAACGTAGAAGAATATTATGTATGTTGAAAATACCGCTCCTGTAAGTGATGCGGAGATATTACCCGAGCTATACAAAATATCCTTTCTCCTGTTCATCGTATCTACCTCCCTATGTTAAGTCGCTCTAATTAAGTTAGTAATTGTTTATGCTTTTAAACCAAGATAATAGAGGACCATGCTTTTTTTAGCATCCAGTTTATAGAGACTGATTTTAGCTTATCCTTTGCCTAAAAGGCGCGAAAAGTGAGTTTAAGGAATTGCAGAATTTCAGCTAACATATCTTCATTGATTTTTCCTTGACTAAAATTGAGCAGAGCCCGTAATGGCATAGATTTCATCATCTCCCTCATCATCGCTGAATCGACTTCTCCGATTACTTGTCGGATCAGCTTGTCGGCCACCTGTGCTCCTACCGGATTATTCATGAGCTCCCCAATGGTGGAATTTCGATGAAATTTCTTTGAAACCGTCACCGATGAGCTGAGATTTATGGTTTCTTTAAGGAGCATATCCTGGGACGAACTTCCCACCAAGATTTCGAAATCTCCGCTTTCGGCATGCCAATCATTGAACTCGACATTGTAGTAGTCAAACGCTCTTTTGCTCAATGAAAAAGTTACTGTCTTTTCTTCTCCAGGCTCAAGCGCAACCTTGGCAAAGGCTTTCAGTTCCTTCTCTGGTCGAATTACACTACTTTCCAGATCTCTCACATACAACTGGATGATTTCCTTCCCTGACATATCCCCGTTGTTCTTCACTTTTATCGCAACATTAACAGGCTCCTGATCGGAAATCCGTTTTTTATCCACGGAGATACCGGTATAGGCAAAGGTTGTGTAAGAAAGTCCGTAACCGAAGGGAAATAACGGTTCTATCCGCTTAGCGTCATAATAGCGATAACCAACAAACAACCCTTCTCTATACTCCACTCTGTCCCTCTCACCAGGAAAATTCAAACCGGATGGATTATGCCGTAATTCTTGTGGGTGGGTCTCCGCCAACTTCCCGCATGGGTTAGCTTCTCCAAAAATTAGATCCGCGATGGCGCCGCCTGAGGCTTGCCCTGCCAGATGGCTCTCAAGGACACCTTTTACCCTGCCAAGCCATGGCATCTCTATGGGCGCCCCGTTGCTTAATACCACCACAACGTTGCTTTGTACCTCGGCTACAGCTTCGATCAATGCGCGGTGGTTTTCCGGTAAGCGAAGATGCTGCCGGTCATACCCCTCGGATTCATCGGTCAGCCCCACAAAGATAACGGCCACATCCCCTTCAACAGCAGCTGCTTTGGCCGCCATCAGCAAACCCTCGTCATTCTCCTCACAATCCAGCTGATAACCTTCGGCGTATAGAACTTTAGTATTATGACCGGCGGTCTTTTCAATCTCAGCGTAAATCTCATCCACCATGGTTGGGTTAATACGGGAGCTACCTCCTCCCTGATACTGCGGGTTTTTAGCAAAAGCCCCAAGCACAGCGATAGTTCCTCCTCGTTTCAATGGTAAAATTTGTTCATCATTTTTTAGCAGCACCATACATTCCCTTGCTGCTGCTCTCGCCAGTTGGTGATGGGCTACCGGATCATAAGTCGCGTTTTCTTTTTTCTTTTCCACCGCTTTAAAGATTACTGTTAAAAGTCTTTCCACCGCTTGATCCAAAACACTCTCCGCCAGTTCACCTTCTCTTACCGCCTCAATAATTTTCTTATCACCTAACCCATTATTAGACGGCATTTCTAGCTCCAGACCGGCCTTTAATCCATCCACCCTTTCGTTGACCGCTCCCCAGTCTGAGACGACAAAACCTTCGTGTCCCCACTCCTCTTTGAGGATATCGGTTAATAAATATTTATGTTCCGAACAGTAATCCCCATTAAGCTTATTGTAGGCGCACATCACCGTCCACGGTTGGGCTTTTTTCACTACCTCTTCAAAACTAGCCAGATAAATCTCACGTAATGCCCGCTCATCGACGATGGCATCCACCGTCATTCTCCGGTGTTCTTGGTTATTAGCGGCAAAATGCTTAAGGGATGCGCCAACCCCTTGTCCCTGAACACCCTTAACAAAACTGATTGCTAATTCCGCCGAGAGATAAGGGTCTTCGGAATAATATTCGAAATTCCTTCCACATAATGGTGATCGCTTAATATTAACGCCTGGGCCAAGGAGAATTGAGACTCCTTCCGCTTGACACTCCTCCCCAAGAGCTTGACCGATATTTTGCAACAGTTCCCTATCCCACGAACAAGCCAACGCCGCCGCGGTAGGAAAACAGGTAGCCGGTACGCTATTTTGCAAACCCAAATGATCTGGTTCGCCGACTTGCTTCCTCAGTCCATGAGGACCATCCGCCATCATAATTGATGGTATTCCCAGTCGCTCAATGGCTTTAGTATTCCACCAATCTTTCCCAGAACATAAGCTCGCTTTCTCCTCCAAAGTCATTTGAGACACAATTTTTCTTATATCTTTAGACATTAATCTACTCCCCCTTTATTACTCCTTTATGATGCTTTTTACGTTGTCTTTTGATTTAATTATCCCGATACAATATATTGATAGCCTAATACCAGTCAAACACTAAATATTCAATTGGGACCTTTTAAAAAGGATACAACGCAAAAAGCTTTTATGAAATGTATGTTTAATCAGGTCAGGGTTAAGCCCATAAATATAATAAAAGATATTTTTCGGGTCTCTATGGCCCTATGCTTGAGATCTAAAATAAGTTTTATTCATTGCTGGAAAATCCGATCGCCATTCCGTTTCTGATTCTTTCAGAAAAGATAATATAAATGATAATGGTGGGAATGGCAGCCAAGAGAACTGCGGCATTCAGTGGCCCGAATTCAGTAATAAAACTTCCTTGAAAAACTTGTAAGGCACGGGGTAAGGTAAACTTATTAGAGGTTCTCAAAAAGACCAGGGCAAACAGGAATTCATTCCAAATATAGACAATTTGAAGAATAACCACCGTATAAACCGAAGGTAAGGAGAGGGGGAACATGATTTTCCAAAATAACTGAAAGGGGGCGACCCCGTCAACTATGGCAGCTTCCTCCACCGTTTTCGGGATTCCCAGCATATAGGAACGGATGATAAAAATGGACAGCGGCAAGGCAAAAGCCACGTAAGGGAAGATTAATCCCCAATGTGTGTTGACCAGATTAAGATTTCTCAAGAGTTTCAACAAAGGGATCAGGGAAGTAACCGGCGCTACATACATACCTCCTAAAAAAAGATAAAATATGGTTTTCTTGCCCGCAAATTGGAGCCTGGATAAGGAATAGGCCGCCATTGAGGCGACTAAACCCACTATCACTACTGAAATGATGGTAACAATAACACTATTAAAAAAGGCTGAACCAATATTCCCTTCATACCAGGCTTTGATGTAATTACTCCACCGATAAATATTAGGCAGCGCCCAAGGATTTTGGAAAATTTCCTGATTATCTTTAAGGGAATTAACCAACACCCAAAAGATCGGAAAAATAATGATAATCGCATAGAATGAGAGGAAGGAATAATGGAAAAAAGTATTTCTCTTTCTCTTCCAAAGGAAGTAATCATTCAATTGGCGCTTCTCTTTCCTGTTAAAGCAGATCGACATAATATCCCCACCTTATTCTTGCGCTGTAATTTTCATCAGTTTAAGTTGTAGCGCAATTAATACTAAACAGATTAAAAATATAGTTACACTGATCGCAGAGGCATAACCGGACTCCATCCTCCGAAAAGCCATCCGGTAAAGATAGGTTGTTACTATTTCAGTGGAATTAACCGGTCCCCCGCCCGTCATCACCCAGATTAAATCAAAAGATTTAAACGAGCCTGAAATACACATGATAAACATAACTCCAATGGTCTCTTTTAACATGGGAATTCTGATTCTCAACGTAGTCTGGAACTCATTAAAACCATCGACTTTGGCGGCTTCGAATATCTCCGGGGAAATTCCCTTTAAGGCGGACATAAAAATAACAGTATAAAAGCCGATGTAGACCCAGTTAATAGTGGCCAAGACTGATAAAAAAGCGGTGTTGACATCACCAAGCCAAGCGTGTTGAAGCCCTTGCAGACCAATTTTCCCCAAAATAAGATTAATCGCCCCATACTCCGGATCATACAACCATCGCCAAATAATTCCTACTGCCACCAGTGAGATTACCATCGGTAAAAACACTATTGTAGAAAAAGTTCCATTACCTTTCATCTTTTTATTTAGCAAAATAGCCAGTATTAAAGCCATGGGGACTTGGACTACCATGGACTGAAACGCAATCATTAGTGTATTAAAGACTGCTTTCAGAAAATCCAGATCACTAAAAAGCACTTGGAAATTATAGAAACCAATAAATGTTTTTTTGGGCGAAATTCCAGCCCATTTAAAGAGACTGAGATAAATAACCTCCAAGTTAGGATAAATAAAAAACAAAGCAAACATTATCAGCGCCGGAAAGAGAAAAAAATATGCCACAACATTGTTTTTTTTCCGCAAAGAATCTTCCCCCTCTCTATATCCTATATTTGACAAGTTGCGACCGTATCTTAAAATAGCAGAGAACCATCAAATTTTCCGGGCCAAAAAAAGGCCCGGAAATTTGATGGTTTCAATACTTTATCAAATTGCTCCTTTAGAAAACTCCTTATTTCAACTTCACCGCTTCGTTTTCATGATTTTTGGCGACTTCTTCTGCTGACTTCCGACCGGAGAAAAGGTAAGCCATATTATCCAGATGAACCGAAGCAAACTGTGGGGGTGAATATTGATCCCAGGCCATTTGCATATAATTGGCGTCTTCCATTTCTTTGATGACTTGTCTGATTAGCGGATCATAACAATTTTCCGGCAGATCCATCTTAAATACAACCACATCTCCTACGGTAGTTACGAAATCCTTAACCACCTTTTCGCTGGACAAGTAATTTAGAAACTTTTTCGCTGCAATTTTTTCCTGGGCGCCAATTGCTTCCGATATACAGAATACTGTCTGTGGGGCCCCCAGTAAATTAGTGGGGTTACCCTTTCCATCAGGAACAGTGGGGAAACGGATGATTCCTACATCCATATTCGGCGCTTGTTTCCGAAGATCGCCCACAAACCAGGTTCCCATTAGGTACATTGCTGCCCTACCATTAAAGAAATATCTTTGGGCATCTAGGTAACCCGCTCCTAAGAAACCTTTCTGAAACGCTCCAATTTTAACCAGTTCCTGAATCCTTTTGCCTGCTTTGACAAATGGAGCATTATTGAAACTATAACCTTTTTTTCTGTCTAAAGTATTGGAAAAACAATCGGATCCCCCGTATCTATCTACCAGATACATGTAATAAAACGAGAGTTCCCATTTTTCTTTTCCGCCTACCGTAAAAGGTATAATATTATGTTTTTTAAATTTATTAATTGCGGCGATCAGCTCTTCCCAAGTCCAGGTCTCATTTTTGGTGATATCGGGTATTTGCACCCCGGCTTTCCGGAAAAGTTCCTTATTGATGTAAATATGTCCGCTCCAGGAAGTATAGGGCAAACCATAATGCTTACCATTAAACGTACTGGATGAAAGAACACTTTGAGGGATTACCTCTCCCTTACTCTTAATCAGATCCGTTATATCAGCGACTTGTCCTTCCTCAACATAAGATTTGAGAATTCCCCCACCCCAGGACATCCAGATAGTAGGTGGGATTCCGGCAGCCATTGCCGATTTAAGCCCGATTTTTAAATCTTCATCCTGCATATCCGTTCTTTCAAATTTTATATCCGAGTTCTCCGCCATAAATTGTTTTAAGGTATTGTCCATCCAGGTAATAATCGATTGCTCTCCGGCGTCAGCAGTCCACCATTCCAGGTTGACGCTGGCAGAGGCTGAAAAAACCAGGGTGATGAGCGTTACTATCGCCAAGGTAAAGATTAACATCGTTTTTTTCATCTTTCTTATTCCCCCTTTTGTTTAAATTCTGAGTTTCAAACCGATACTCTCAGAACAAAGGCATCACTCCTTTTGCCACTTTAATAACGGTAATGCTAACGTCAGTAGAAAATAAGCACACGGCCTATTTTCATCTGTATGACCAATATCACTTTAAAGAATTGCATAATTAAATTATTTAAGATATAACCACAATATATTGTGGTTATATACAAATTTAAGGCAATTATGCAATTCCCTCATTTAATCTAAAGCTTTAAAAATAAGTAACAATCCCCTAATAAACTTAAGCTATCATTCTACTTTGCTGAGCTTGTAGCCATATGGCAGGTGTATAAATTACAATAACACGAAAAAACCAAATGTAATGAATTGTCTCCTGATAAAGGCTCCAATGTTAAACCGCTTTAATTATCTAATTAATATTCTAGCATATGATAAATATTTTGGCAATAGATTATTATTAAATAATAATTATTTTGTTTCGCGTAATATAAGATATTTTCATTATAAAATTGGTATTTACGTGGAAATGTTGATGCTTCCCTTATGCCAGTTTAAAATTGATGCGAAAGGGTTAATCTAATAATTATTAAACCGCTTTAATTGACGTCGGTAAATGTTTGTGGTATTATAAATCAAAATAAGAGACGAGGTATGCTCAAAACTAATGGGGGTGAAACCATGACTTTACAGGAGATTATTCCTCTGCCCAAGCTTGAGCAATGCAAACGACTTTTGTGCGTGCAGCCCCATCCCGACGATAATGAGATCGGAGCGGGAGCGACCATCGCCAAGCTTGTACATAATGGTTGTGAGGTTGTCTATCTTACTGTAACAGATGGAAGAATCGGAAGTAATGACCCTAAAATACATCCCAGACAGTTGGCAGCCATAAGAAGGAAAGAAACGGAGGCATCCGCAAGACTGCTCGGAGTATCGGCTTCCTTTTTCCTGGATTTCCAGGATGGGTCGTTTATAAGTGAGCAGGCAGTCTGCAGAAAAATTACTGATGTCATCAGGGAAGTGCAGCCCGAAATGGTGATGACGGTTGACCCGTTTCTTCCCTATGAAACCCATTATGACCATCGGACTGTCGGAATGGCAACTGCCGGCGCATGTATGATGGCCTCCCTCCCTCATTTCCAAGGCAGTCAAGGTGATTTGCCCGCCAATAGCTGGTCGGTTGCAGGAGTGGCGTTTTATAACACAGCGTATCCCAACACTTACATTAATGTAGACGAAACCTGGAATTTGAAGTTTACCGCAATAGCCGCTCATAAGAGTCAATTTGATGAAGAGTATCTAAAAAAAGTCAGGATGTACTTTGAACTAAAAGGCGAGGAATATGCAAAAGGCAGGGGATTTGACCGGGCCGAAGCTTTTAAGGTTCTCCCGGTTACCTGCTTACATGTAAACGTGGACGCCATCAATCTCTAGAGGGGGTGCTTAGATTGAGTGAGATCAAACTTGTGGTCATAGGCGGAGGTAGCAGTTATTCACCCGAGCTTGTTGATGGTATTATAAAAAGATATACAAGTCTGCCGGTAAAAGAACTGATTTTGGTTGACATTGAGCGGGGCAGAGAAAAAACAGAGATTAACTGTGCCTTGAGCAAGCGGATGTTTGAAAAAGCCGGAATTAATGTAGATGTCAAGGTATCGCTGGATCGAAGAGCGGCTCTGGCCGGAGCGGATTTTATTATTACACAGTTAAGAATCGGCGGTCTGGAGGCAAGAGAAAAGGATGAGATGATCCCATTGAAATATGATCTCATCGGACAAGAGACCACAGGACCGGGAGGGTTTGCCAACGCGCTAAGGACCATCCCGGTCATGCTGGAGATCTGCCGGGACATTGAAGAACTATGCCCGGAAGCCTGGCTGATCAATTTTACCAATCCTTCCGGGATAGTAACGGAAGCAGTTCTGGGCCATTCAAAAGTGAAGTGTATAGGTCTATGCAATATAGCGATCAATACTGAACAGATGCTGCAAAAGTATTTGAAGGTGGATAAATCAAGGCTGCGCTGCGTATTTGTCGGGTTAAACCATTTAAGCATTGTCAAAAATGTCTATCTTGACGGTAAAGATATCCTGCCGGAACTGCTTACGCAAAATGTTGGCGGGAACAGTCTGGCGAGCAATATCCCGGATATCGATTTTCCTGAAGATTTCTTGTCTATGCTGGGCTACGTACCATCTTCCTATCTGCGCTATTTCTATTTTGAAGAACAGATGCTGCGAGAGGAAAAAGCAAGGATCGAAAAAGGCATCGGCTCTAGAGCCGCTGAAGTAATGAACATTGAGAAAAAACTGTTTGCGATATACAGAGATCAAGAAGTAAAGATAAAACCCGCGGAGCTTTCCAAACGTGGAGGAGCTTTATACTCGGAAGCGGCCATCTCAGTGATTGACAGTTTGCATAATAACAAACCAGAGCTGCATGTTGTTAACACTCTGAACCGGGGAGCGATCTCCGATTTACCCGCAGATTGTGTGGTTGAAACCAATTGCCTTGTTAACCGCGAAGGCGCCATTCCTCTGGTCAGTGGCGCACTGCCGGAGAATTTCCGGGGACTGGCGCAGCAGGTAAATGCATACGAGCAACTGACCATCAAAGCCGCCGTTACCGGTGACAGGGGGAAGGCGTTGATGGCGCTTATTAATAATCCGCTGACGCATGATGCCGCTGTGGCCAGAGAGCTGCTTGATGAATTAATTGAGGCGCATGGGCGGTATCTGTCATACCTTGGCAAGGGGGGTAAAAAGTAATGGTTTACTTGGCCGGCGTTGATGGCGGCGCCACAAAAACTCACTGTGTAATTAGTGACGAACAAGGAAATATACTCTCAGAAGGGTTTTCAGGCGGGTCAAATTACCAGGTGATTGGCGAAGAAGCAGCGAAGCAAGCTTTAAGAAGCGCTCTGGAGGAAGCATTGCAAAAAACCAGGATCGCTTTCCATGACCTTGAATTGACCGTTCTTGGATTGGCTGGCGCCGACCTTGAACCGGATTTTGAAGTATTAAACAAAATATGTCTTGACCTCTTTGGCCATCAGCGCTTTAAAATATTAAATGATACATGGATAGGGATGAAAAGCGCAGAACCCGAATTCTGGGGGGTCACCGCCAACTGTGGCACAGGCGGAAGTTATGCGGGAAGGACAAAAGACGGTCGTGAAGTAATACTCAGAAATCTTAGTTATGAACTAGGCAATAGGGGGGGAGGTTTAGATATTACTGTTGAAGCGCTTCACTATGCTTTCAGATCGGAAGAAGGGACGGGAAGTAAAACACGGCTTGAAGCAGAAATTCCCCCTCTTTTTGGTTTCAAGAATCTAAGTGAAATGGTCAAACCTTTAATCGGGGGGAAAATAGATCATGACGGGATCAGACAACTCCCAAAACTGGTTTTTAAACTTGCCTCCGAAGGGGATACTGTCTGTCAAAATATTTTGACCGAATTAGGACAGGTAATGGGCGAAATAGCCGGTGGAATAGCCAAAAGGCTTGATCTTACGCTAATTGAGTTTCCAATGATTCTCATGGGGAGTGTTTTTCTTGATCGAAGCTGCCCGTTGCTTGTTGATGAGTTTACGACCACAATCCATAAAACTGCTCCCTACGCGAAAATAAAAATAACCAATCAACGACCTGTGCTGGGAGCTTTACAGCTTGCCCTTGAAGAATACGCTCATCAGCAGTAGACAGTAAAGGTTCTTGGAACATTAATCACAATTTGAAGTTAATCCAAGGCTCATGGGCGGTAGTTCGTTTCAAAGTCCGCAAAGAAAACAGAATAAGCAACAAGGCAGCTTACAACGCTGCCTATCGCGGTTTACCCCATATTTTATTGGCCAACTAAAAATCGCAGAAGCTAATCAGGCATAAATTCTTTTATGTTTCATTACATTACCAAACTGGTCAACAGTTATTTCTAAACTATGCATGAAATCTCCTAAAGAAGCGAGTTTTGAAACACTCTCTAACCTCATAAAATTGGAAAGCATCTGGTTAAGCATTTCATAAACCCCATTTAATTCCTCTTCCCGTTGAGCAATTCTCTCTAGATCCTTCTCTCTTAACAGGCGAAAGTGTTCTTTTTCATCAACTAATCTTTGGATTTCTTCTAGTAATTTATCTTCTTTTTTCAAATCCCTCTCTACTGCTAACAGGTGTTCAATAAATCCTCGCAGATCTAATTGGGATTTCTGTCGCTCTTCTAATTTACAGATACGTTCTTCTAAACCACGTACCGTTTCGGGGAGAAAAGAAATTTGTTGTAAGAAAGGATCAGCTCCAACCTGAGCTTCCATCTCAATCATAGATTTCCTCTCTTCGTCGGTAATAGGCTCTTTTTCGCTAATAAAGCTTAAAACCTCTTTCCCCATTTTTAAAAGATCATCTTCATTAAGACCCTGTTTATTCACTAACCGATAAAACCGTAATTTCAAAGCCGCTTCGGAAAATTCCCCTTCTAGCTGCTCTTGAAGTTCCTCACAAGCCTGATTTCTCGTATTGCCTAAAGCTTGGTGTTTACAAAACGTCTCTAAAATCTGCTGATCTAAATCTTTTTTATGCCTGACGCTTTCTTGAGTAGACTTCAGATTAGCAGTTGTCTTTTCTTGCATCAACCTATAATATTGATCGATCGTTAATTCCTTTGCCTTAAGTAGACGGCAAAACTGGCTGCGTAAAGCCCGCATTTCTCTCCCCAGACGAGTTGTTAACTCTTTTCTCTGCTGGGGATCCCACCATGAATTAAAGATAATTTCATTTTCTTCTTTGGTGTAACGAGGCTTGGTCTTTTTTACTAATTGGTTATTACTTTTCGCCAATACGGATGAAACATCTCTGATCATTATTCTCTACGCTCCTTAAATATAATTCCTTGTATCACTAAGTTCTTATAATATAATTGTGTGCCGAGATAAACTAAATTATGCTAGAAAATAAAAAAAATTCCCTTTACGGGAATAAAAATAATAACAACCGTATCAAACTAATCTTTTATTGCATTTATGGATTAGATCTAAGTTGATAAGTTTCTATCTCTCGATAGATCGGACCCTGGGGCGTTAGTTTACTTTCAATCAAAGCAAATTCCTCTACCAACATCCGACCATCAACCCCATTTGTTAGCGTCTTAGCTTCTACTACTGCAGAAGACGCTTTAACCCGTCCTAAAGTAAGATGGGGTGTAAAAGGTCTACCTGGCTTCGGAATACCCGTTTGACAGCAGGCCTCTGTCACCTGATTAGCCAGCAAAGTTAAAGCTGCTTTCCCCTCTTCTACTCCCAACCACAAGATCCGTGGCGCCGTCCAAGAAGGAAACACCCCTCCCCCTCCCAGCGAAATAAAAAAAATCCTATTTTGGTCAGCTACTGATCTTAGCAATGGCGAGAGTCTTGAAATCTGACTTATGGGTTGTTCTCCCAAAAAAAAGAGGGTTAAATGGGCTTGACTACTGTTAACCCATTTTACCCCTGTTGCGTTAGGAGCAACAATCTTTACAAACTCTGCAATAATCTGTTGTAGCTGACAAGATAAGTTAACCGCCACAAACAACCTCATCTCTCTTCACTCCCAGTTTCTTCCCTATTTTCCACGCTAACCTGCGCTTGGTTAATCACTTTCCGTTCTAAAATAAACTTTCCATGAAGGCTGTAAACCCGGATTAGATCTACCGCTGCTAAATGGTATGCTCCTTCGCTCCGATCAAAACGAAGGAGAGCCACGCTATAAGGAAGATTACCATTGGCTAAACCTCTAACTCCCGCCGCCCCACTGGTACCTGCATTAACAAAAACAGTAGTTCCCTTTTCACTGACCTCCGGCTGATGATCATGTCCATATAAAACCACCGGAACCCTCTGTTCTACCTCGCTAGCTAATTTCACGTTATGAACTGCTAGGATATCAATTTTTTCTTTTGACTTTTCAAGATACTCCTGCAGCATCTGCGCTTCAATTTCCAACTGCTCATCCCCAACCATCAGAGTCCCAGGTGTATGGATCGCTGGATCTGCCCAGCCCATTATCGTAAGACCATTAATTTTATAGATTCTCTTCGTCATGACAATCACGTTTTTATATTTTTTTAGCCTGGAAACCACTTCCGGAGAGTCATGGTTTCCTGGGACAAACACATATTTGATCCCCAAGTTATTAATCTTTCTATTCAATTCGGTCTCAAGGGCAGTGCCATAATCTGTTAAATCCCCAGTATCAATAATCAGATTAACCCCAAAGCCATCAATTACTTTCTGAATAAAGTCGAGGGAGACCGGGTTATTATGAATATCGGAAACATGCAACACTTTAAGCTCCCCATCCACTTTAGCCAAAGGGGAAAGATGATCGACTTTCGAAAAAAGAGAGTCTAAATTTCCCGCGACCATTGATAGTTTTTCGCTGAATTCCGGAAGGCGGGTTAAACCTTGATCGATCAGGCTTAATACCCAAGGAGCAGTTTCTAAAGCCCCTTCATATCGGGGGTTATTAAAAGCTTGCTGATTAAAACTAATGAGCACTCCGCCCATAATCAAGAGTACTGATAAGACTCCCACTGCGCCCATTCTCCATAAACGCTGAAAACAGCGTCTGCCAAAAAGTAAAGCCGCTATTACCCCAGCTGCCCCCCCCACCAGGCATAGCTTAGCCAAAAATAAATAGAGACTTTCCCTTAACCTTATAATAAAACCGCTCATATAACGGTTGGTATCAGTAACCCCAAGCAACTCATGTTGGAGCAAAGCAAGATCGATTCGGTTAAGCGTAGCTGAGAGAACTACTGGCCAACGATGAGTATTAGCTTTGATCTCGCCTAAAGGCGGGATCACCAATCTAGTCTCGCCCGGCCACCCCCAATCAAAACTTAGTTGTAAGTCAAAAGGTCCGAAACCCGCTTTCATCTCCCCGAAGGCTGATAAAAAGAAGGTAAAAATTAAGACGGCAAAAATAAAAGACAGGGCTTTCTTTCGCGTTTGCCCTAGATATGCCGGGTTCAATTTCTTCTTTAATTTAGCTAGCATATTTTTGCACCCTGTCCTTTGTGTAACTTACTTTGATCAGGCCGTCTCCATTAATACCGTTCGAAACTCCTCACCCGAAATTTTCTCCTTGGAGAAGAGTAGATCTGCCACTCGCTTAAGGATCTCAATCTTATCCTTCATTATTCTTTTTACCCTTTCTTCCTGGTGAGCAAGGATTTGAGTAAAGACTTCATTTATTTTGTCTTTTGGCGTATACTCTTCGTCGATAATCCCCAAAGTCGAAAGGCCACTTTTTATAATCTGTCTCGTTAACTCCACGGCTTGTTCAAAATCATTACTTGCCCCAGTGCTTCTTCCACCGTAAATTGCCTCTTCGGCCATAGCTCCGCCCAAAAAGATCGCAATCTGGTCCTCTAAATACTCTTTGGTATATAGGTAGCGTTCATTTCTGCCACTCGGCCGCATGAATCCTAAAGCTTTCCCCCGCGAAGTAACTGTGAGATGACCAACAGAGTTAGGTCTAACCGTCTCGCTAATCAAAGCATGGCCAGCCTCATGGACAGCCACCCGCTGCAACTCTTCCCGGTGAGGTCTCCGTTCCAGTTTCTCCCCGAGAATCACCTTGTCAATGGCCTCCTCCAGTTCATCCTCGCCAATCTCTTTTTTTCCTATGCGGAAAGAAAGAATCGCCGCCTCATTAACTAGGGATTCGAGATGGGCTCCAGAAAAGCCAAAGGTATCCTCGGCAATCTTCTCCAAATTTACTTCCGAAGCTATTGGTTTGTTCTTAGTATGAATTTCCAGAATCTTCAATCTGCCTTCTTTCTCCGGCAGATCCACCCTGACCTGGCGATCAAACCTCCCCGGTCGTAACAACGCCTCATCCAGTAAGTCAGCACGGTTGGTCGCGCCAATCACCAAGATTTTACTGTCTTCTGCCGGTTTTATTCCGTCCATCTCTACTAATAACTGGTTTAAAGTTTGATCATACTCCAGGTGAGAAGTGTGTTTGCCTCTTTTCCCCCCTAAAACTTCCAACTCATCAAGGAAGATAATCGCATTTTTTTTCCCATGCTTTTTAGCCAATTTCCGAGCTCGGGAAAAAAGCTGTCTCACCCGCTGAGCGCCCACCCCGGCGTACATCTCAATAAATTCAGAACCAGAAGAAGCAAGAAAAATAGAATCAGTGTAAGAAGCAGCTGCTTTAGCCATCAAAGTCTTCCCCGTCCCAGGGGGACCACTCAACAGAATCCCCTTCAGCGGTCTAATTCCCAGATCTTTAATCTTTTTCTCTTCTTTTAGAAAATTTAAGGCTTCCATTAACTCCCGTTTGGCCATTTCCTGACCGCCGATATCAGCAAAAGTTACTTGAGAAGCTAACCCTTGCTCTCCGGTATATTCCAAAGTCTCTAAATTTTTCTCCACACCCCGACCCTGGATATAAAAGCGGAGCACTAAAAAGATCCCCCCCAGCAGTAGAAAGGGAGCCGGGTCCATACCAAGAGCAAGTAAATAAACAAATATTCCTGCTAATACACCGATAGTAACTTCTTTCCACATTAGCCCGTCCCCCCTTCCATAACAACCCCGTTATTGGAAGAATACCTGGGAACCACTTTAAAATAAGCATGGTTTTGTTTTTTTAGTTGTATATAAAGGAAATTATTACCAAGATAGACACGAAAATCTCCTGGACCGGCTTCATTCTGTAATGACTGGAGCATACTGTAGAGAGCGCTATATTTCCCAGTAATCTTTGCTTCTTCTAGAGCAAAACTTAGCTTATAATATACCTCTCCTAATTCTTCACTAGGTTGATTATCTACCAACACTTCAGTAACGTTTTTATGCTTCTTAGCCTGAACTTCGCGGATCAAAGGTTCTAGAGTCTCTTTTAAGTTATCCACTCGCTTGGTATTAAGTTTAACATGAATACTCAATTCCGATCCCTTTTCCCGTAGTTGAAAACTTTCAACTTCCGGAACAGCTTTTACCCATTTTTGTAACGGATTACGTCTGAATAACCTTTCTACTAAGATTCCTCCACCAAACAGGAGCCCGGTGGTGATTGAAAACACTAACACAACAATAAATATCCGTCTCAGGCTCCAGTATCTCCGGGACATCCCTTTATCTCCTTCCATAAATATTTAATATATTACAAATAGCTAATTGACATAAAAATTATAGCATATTTATCAAGATCTTTCGAGTTAAATCCGCAGGTAGATACTGGATCGCGCCGCTCTTAGCTTATCACTAGTCACTCGCAGTAAATGGCGCCCTTTGTAAGTAAGTGGAAGCTGAACCTTACCTTTTGCATCCCTTTGATTTAACTGGCCTTGGGCTTTTAACTGATATCCGGTTTTTGGAAACTAAATTTAGCTTAACTTTTGCTTGCGAAAGGTGAGTTAAACATAGACGGGCACCCAAAAAAGAACCGCCCTCGAAATAAAATCTTGGCGGCTTCCTTTTCTTATAAACTCTTCAGATAATTTCCCCAATTTGTTGCAAGGCTTTTCTGTGTTGCAGGGCTGATAATGTTTCTTTAATAAATAATAGGTGGTTTTGATCTTCGCTCAGATCAATACGAAGCGGTTGTTCTAATAAATTTTCTTCACGGTCAAAGTAAATACAGAGCACCGGACGAAAAGGCTGGTTATTAGTAACTCTAATTACTTTTCCGATTTCACCAGTATTCAATCTGACCAGTGAACCAATCGGATAAATGGCCATCGTAGAAATAAAGATCTTTAACAGTTGTGGATCATACAGTTTCTGATCGGAGACAATCAATTTAAGGGTCTCTTGCGGGGTAATCCGCTCTCGATAAGGGCGTTCGGAGATACAAGCATCATAAACATCAGCGATCGCCACAATTCGGGCTTTAAAGTTAATATTACTTCCTTGTAAACCTTTAGGATAACCTGTTCCATCGAATCTTTCGTGATGTTGACTAGCTACTGCCCTAACCTCTTTAGACATGTTTTTAGAGGATAAAAAATCCTCCCCATACAGAGGGTGATTTCTAACCTTCCGATATTCTAAAGGCGTTAACGTGCCGTTTTTATCCCAGGTCGTTATTGGAATCTTTAACATCCCAATATCATGCAAAAGAGCCGCTACTCCAAGGAGGTTTAGTTCCTCTTTCGAGTAACCTAACTTCTCTCCTATTAGAATCGCTAAGATACTCACGTTCACCGAATGCGAAAAAAGATAATTATCATAACTCTTTAGATGGGTTAAATTTAATAACAAACTAGAATCCATTTCAACCTGATCTAAAAGATCACCTACTAAACCCGAAATCGCCTGTTCCTCAAAGAGATGTTCTCCATAATTGGTCACAATATCCTCTACCGCCGCCACCGCATGATGATGAGTTTGAGCCATAACAGGAGCTAATATTTCTTCATCTTTCTCCTTGTTACTTTTCCGTGGTTCAGAGATATATACTTCATCAATATTAAAAGAAGCAATCCTTCTAATCATCTCTACCGTTAAGAGCGTATTTACCGGAATAAGGGTCACTCCGGTTCGAGAGATCAATACATCCTGGGCTAAAACCATACCGGGAATAAGCTTATCGACTTTAACCGCTTTCACCAGAACTCCTCCTATAACATTGTATCTTCTAAGGCAACATTAATCTGTAAAGCTCCCAACTTAGTTTGCAGAGGAATAATTAAGAATTGAGGACATTTGGTAGAGACTAAAACATCTTTCCCGATAAATAAGGCTGGTGGAGTTAGATTACAAAAAAACCCCTTATCCCCCAAGGCAGTAACGGCATTACCGATAATCATATTTCCTAATTCTCCAACTGCGCTTTTTGCTAATTCATCAAGGGAATCAGTAGATAACTCCATTAACATCTTTGAAGCTAAAGCAAGAGCAGTTTTTTCAGAGAGACAAAATATAACCTGCCCAGTTAGATCTCCTGTCACCCCAATTACGACATTAACTTCATCACCTTTAATCGGAGAAGAGGTCAATCCCAATTCTCCTTTAACCACTTCGGTCTCACCTATCGTTTTTATAACATTGAAAGCCGCGCCCACAAACGGATTAATAAATTCCGCCTTCAAAAAACCCCCTCCTTTTATTATCAATATAGGGCTAATTGCGTTGTTCCCAGATTCAACTATCCTACCTAGAAAATACATCTCGCAGCTCGTAACTCGTCACTCGCATGAATGAATGATAGCCTTTGCGACTGTAGATCCCAAAATCCGGCGCTTCACCCCAGCGCGCCGGGGAGCATCCTTGCCGGATTGTTGGAAGCTAGTCGTCAATGTCAACCTCCTTTTGACCCGAGCGAATATATTAAATCTTGAGTTGACATTGATCGACAAGCATCGAAGTGTTTTCTAAGTTAACTTCATTGATTTAGCTCGCGGTGTTAGAAGCTAGCAGGGCTAGGCGTGAAGGAGGACGGAACAATCTCGTCACTCGTCGCTGGTCGT
>ENA-UOOR01000929-UOOR01000929.1-fermentation-metagenome-genome-assembly--contig:-NODE-929-length-37437-cov-13.450939_pt1 | contig 37437 bp, 37 predicted proteins | sample MGYA00245780_ERZ724029 | MGnify/ENA primary metagenome ERZ724029 (study PRJEB28704, sample SAMN03018315) | fermentation metagenome | biome: anthropogenic terrestrial biome; feature: soil; material... | reverse complement strand
GTTTAAAACAAGCTGTAAGTGATAAGGATGCAGTTATGATTTTAGCAAAGCAAAAGGAATTTGATGATTTAAATATTGATGATTTGATAAAGAATTTAAAGCCCGGCACAATAATATTGGATACAAGGAATTTATTCTCAAAATATGTAAGTAAGTTTAAAAAGAACAACATAATTTATAAATCGTTATAATTTTAAAAATATAGAAATGCTGTTTGTAGATTTTAAAAATTAATAATATAATAAGGGGTGAGTAAAAACTTACCCTTTATTTTTTGGAGGTAGTAGTGCTATGAGAATTCTTCATATTATAAGCGGCGGGGAAGTTGGGGGCTCTAAAAAGCATCTTATAAGCTTATCAAATGAGCTAAAAAATAAAGAAATTAAAAACATTGTAGTAACACTGATGGATGGTGAATTATATAAAGAAGCTAAAGCTTGTGGAATTGATGTTAGACTAATAAAGCAAAAGAACAGGATGGATTTAAGCGTTGTAGATGAAATACAAAGAATATGTCAAAATGAAAATATTGATATTATAAATTGCCATGGCGGAAGAGCAAATTTTTTAGGTGCTTTATTAAAAAACAAAAATAAATATAATGCTAAATATGTTTCAACCATACATAGTGATTATAAAGAGGACTATAAAGGAAATAGATATAAAACTATTGTATACAGCAACATAAATAAAAATGCACTTAAAAGCTTTGATTATTATATAACTGTATCAAATACTTTTAAAAATATGCTAATTCAAAGAGGATTTGACAGCAGTAAAATTATGGTTGTATATAATGGTATAGATTTTGATAAACAAAGGGAAACTTTTAATATAAATGATGTAGTGAGTAAATATAATTTGCCTTATAGGAAACACTATGTTTCAATGGTTGCAAGGCTTCATCCTGTAAAGGGTCATAAAGTGTTTTTAGACTCCATAAATATAGTATTAAGACAATTTAGCGATGTTCAGTTTTTAATTGTTGGAGAGGGAGATATACTTTCTGATTTAAAAGCTTATGCTGATAATTTGGGGATATCTAACAATGTTTCATTTTTAGGATTTCAAAAACCTGATGAGTTTTATAGCATTTCGGATTTTACAGTGCTTACTTCTTATACTGAAAGCTTTCCACTGTCTATTTTGGAGTCAGCATATTATAAAAAACCTGTTATATCGACAAATGTAGGTGGGATTTCAGATTTAATTGAAGATGGATTTAACGGCTATTTGGTAGAGCCTAAGGATAAGGAAACTCTATCGAAAAGAATGCTTGAGCTTTTAAACGATAATAATAAAGCAGTGATTTTTGGGGATAGAATTTATAACAAGGCAAAGAAGCTATATTCCCTTGAAAATTTTGCTAATTCATATATTAGAATTTATAACTATATACTAACAGGAGAGAAAAAATGAAAAAAGAAAATTATTTAGGGGTAGATGTTTGTGCAATTGATATGGAAAAAGCTTTAAGTGAAATAGATGTGATAATAAAAAATAGAAAACCATCCTTTTTAGTAGCTATAAATCCTGAAAAGATTATGAAAGCCCAAAAGGATGAAAAATTAAAAGAGCTAATTAACAGTGCTGATTTACAAATACCTGATGGAATTGGAATTGTTTATGCTTCTAAATTTAAAAAAGGGGATATTAAAAAAAGGGTTACTGGCATAGATTTGATGCAAAATATATGTGATATGTCTGCAAAAAAGGGATATAAAGTATTTTTGCTTGGAGCAAAGCCGGGTGTGGCAGAAGAGGCTTCAAAAATCCTAATGGAAAGATATGCTGGACTAAATATTGTGGGAACAAGGGATGGATATTTCAAAGAGGATGAAGAAGTGGTAAATTATATTAAAACATTTAGTCCGGATATTTTATTTATTGCCATGGGAAGCCCAAAGCAGGAATATTGGATTAAAAAAAATATGGATGCTCTTAATATTCCATTTCTCATGGGCGTTGGGGGAAGTTATGATGTAATATGCGGGAATATAAAAAGAGCTCCTAAATGGATGTGCAGCATGGGACTTGAGTGGTTATACAGGCTGATTAAGGAGCCATGGAGAATAAAAAGAATGTCAGTGCTCCCTAAATTTTTAGCAAAAGTTGCATTGGAGAGGAGAAAATGAAGAAAAGTCTTTTTGTTTTTTTAATTATAGTAATGGTAGCTTTCACTTCTTGTAAAAAACCAAATAAAAATAATAGTGATTCGGTTGATTATAAGAAAGATATAACTTTAGATGAAAAAAAAGATAAAGAACAAGGGACTAAAGCAGGTTCTGATAAGGAAGATGCTAAGATGAATTCTGCCCATGAAGACAATAAAACAGATAGTAATAAATCAAATCAGTTTGAAGGCAGCAATAAAACAGAAAACAATAAATCTAACCAGTCTGAAGGCAGCAATAAAACAGATAATAATAAAGCTGATTCTTCAAAGGGCAGTGGAAAATCATCCCAAGAAGAAATTGATATTAAAAAGATGTATAAGGATGGGGTTTATTATGAAAACAAGGCGGTAGTGCTTACTTATCATCATATAAGCTCAAAACCCTTTAGCAGCATCACTATAAGTCCGGAAAGGTTTGAATCAGATTTAAAAATGCTAAGGGACAACGGATTTAATGTAATAAGTTTAAGGCAGGTTTTAAATTCTATGGAAGGCACTAAGCCCCTTCCTAAAAATGCTGTTGCAATAACTTTTGATGATGGTATTGAAAGTTTTTATAAATATGCATATCCTCTTTTAAAAGAATATAATATGCCTGCCGTTAACTTTGTTATTACTTCAAGGGTTGAAAGCTATAGCCCGTCATCAAATGATTTTAATCCTTTAAGTAAAAATGAAATAAATGAAATGTACGACAGCGGCATTATTGATATACAATCTCATTCTCATGAGGGACATGATTATGTAGTAATAGGCCCAGAGAATAAAATGGGTGGGAAATTAGCATATAAGATATATAATCCTAAAGATAATACTTATGAAACTGATGAAAGTATTGTTAAAAGGGTTACTGAAGATTTAAATACATCAAGAAGGCTTATATATGAATATACAGGCACTTATCCTGATATGATTTGTTTCCCATTTGGAAATTACAACAAAAGGCTTGTTGAATTATCTAAAAAATGCGGATACAAGTATTTTATTACTACAGCCATTGGATATAACAAATATAATTCCAAATCAAAGTATGTACTTAGAATTCGCTCAGGTGATTCTAACTTAACATCAGAAAAGCTGTTTAAAAATATAGTTTATTGTGCAAATGATATTAAACCTAATAGTACTAACAATAAAAAGTAGATTACAGAGGTGGTTGATTTGAATATTTTATTTTTAACACAATATTTTCCTCCTGAGGTGGGAGCACCGCAAAACAGAATATATGAATTTGCAAAAAGGCTTAAGGATAATGGGCATAATATAAGTGTAATTACTGCTATGCCTAATTATCCTATAGGTGAAATATATGATGGATATAAGGGGAAAAAACTTGTTATTGAAGATTATAATGGGATACATATAATAAGAACATCCATATATGCAACAAAGGATAAGAGCTTTTGTAAAAGGCTTAGGAATTATTTTTCATTTACGCTGTCAAGTGTAAGAAGTGGATTAAAACAGGTACACGATCATATTGATGTACTAGTTGTTGAATCACCACCCCTATTTTTAGGATGGTCAGGATATAAAATTGCGAAAAAACTACACTGCAAATATGTTTTTAATGTTTCTGACCTTTGGCCTGAATCTGCAATTAAGCTTGGAGTCCTCCATAATAAGCTGCTTATAAAAATGTCTGTATGGCTTGAGGAGTTTTCGTATAAAAAAGCAGATATAATTACTGGACAAACTCGTGGTATTGTAGAAAATATTTCTTCAAGAGGATTTAAAGATAAAACTTATTTAATTACAAATGGTGTAGATTTAAACTTATTTGGAAAAGATAAAATAAATAGGGAATTCATAAAAAATAACGGATTAGAAAACAAATTCATAGTAGGATATGCTGGGATTCATGGAATAGCACAAAAGCTTGAAACAATAATAGAAGCAGCAAACTTATTAAAGGATTGCAAGGATATAATGTTCGTTTTTGTTGGGGATGGGCCTGAAAAACCTATGCTTATGAATTTAAAAGAGAAATACGGATTAAACAATGTCATGTTTTTACCTGTACAGCCTAAGAAAAATATGCCCGGGATAGTGGCATCCTTTGACTGTGCACTGGTTCCATTAAAAAAATTGGATTTATTTAAAGGAGCTCTTCCATCAAAGATGTTTGAAACTATGGCATCAAATGTACCTATTATTTTATCTGTTGAAGGTGAGGCAAAGGAATTAGTAGAAAATGCAAAATCAGGTATCTGCGTAGAGCCGGAAAATGCTAAGGAGATTAGTGAAGCTGTATTAAAGCTTTATAACAATGCTGATCTAAGAGAAAAATGTGGTAAAAATGGGCGCAAGTGTATAGAAGAAAACTTCGATAGGGAAAAAATTACTAAGAAGTTTGAAAATATATTAGAACAATATACATAAATAAAATAAAAAGAATATGTTAACAATGCCATTATAAGTTGATTTACGCTGTAAATTACATTAAAATTTTTATGTAAGGAATATTGTTGAAATTGATTGGAGATAGTTATATGGACTATATTGTTATTAAAGGCTGTAAGTTAATGCAAAAAGTTCTTTCTGTTTTTCATATGGGTTCAAGTTACCCCGGGAAAGTTGCCCTTAAATGTAATAAATCTATTTTAAAATCATTGTCTGATAAGTATAAGGTTATATTGGTAACAGGGACCAATGGGAAAACAACTACGGCATCTATTTTGGCTAAGATACTTAGGGATTCAGGTTATCCTGTAATACATAATGCGACAGGTGCCAATATGCTTCCTGGGATAACAACACTTTTTATAGCCCATGAAAGTGATAAGGAAAAAAAGTACGCAGTTATAGAGATAGATGAAGCAAATGTGCCGCTTTATACTTCTATTGCTAAAGCTGAATATATAGTATGTACAAATATATTTAAGGATCAGCTTGACAGATATGGAGAAATATATACTACACTAAGGAAAATAAAAGATGGCATAAAAAAGCTTCCTAATATAAAAATGGTTTTAAATGGTGATGAGCCGCTGTTTGGGGATATAGAAGGTAAAAAAGTTTATTTTGGGTTTAACCAAAACCCTCATTCTTACAGGGAAGAAAAGTCAAACGTTGAAGGTCAGTTTTGCGTAAAATGCAGAGCAAAATACGACTATGAGTTTTATACTTATAATCATCTTGGAAAATATAAATGCCCGAAATGCGGATATAAGAGGCCTCAGCTTAAGTATTATGTGAGTAATATAAATATTAAAGATGATGATCATGTTAATTTTAAAATAAATGATACTATTTTTATTGAGGCAAATATTGGAGGCTTATACAACGTATATAACATATTAGCTGCAGCTGCAGTTGCAATGGAGATAGGCGTTAAACCTGAAATATTGAAAAAATCTATTAAGTCCTATAAGGCAAGATTTGGCAGGACTGAAAGTTTTATGTATGATAATAAGGAAATAAAAATTATTCTTGTAAAAAATCCTGCTGGCTTTAATCAAGGCTTAATGATTCCAACTTACAATAAGGAGGATAAGTGCGGATGCTTTATTCTTAATGATGATTATGCAGATGGCAGGGATATATCTTGGATTTGGGATGTGGATTTTGAAAATACATTTACAGACTATAATAATATCTTTGTTTCTGGATCGAGAAGATATGATATGGCAGTCAGATTAAATGTGGCTGGATACAATTTACATTGCGATGATATATGCGATACAATAGATATGCTTGTAGAAAAAATTAAAAAATGTGATAACTGCAAATATGTCTATATTTTTTCAACTTATACTGCTATGCTAAGCCTAAGAAAGGTTTTAGCTGAACAAAATATAATAGAACATTCATGGTAGGTGTTTTTATGAATATAAATATTTATTATATGTATTATGATTTGCTAAATGTTTATGGCGACAGGGGTAATGTTTTAATACTAAAAAATGTTTTGAATCAATGTGGGATAAATTGTGATATTAAATATATAACAATAAATGACTATTTTGATTATAAAAACTGTGATATTCTCTTTATGGGCGGAGGGCAGGATTATGAGCAGATAACTGTAGGAGAGGATATTATAAAAAATAAGCTTAGTAATATGCAAAAGTATATTGAAGATGGAGGAGCAGGACTTTATATATGCGGCTCCTATCAGCTTCTTGGGAAAAAATATGTAGCTGCCGATGGGCGAAAGATAAATGGAGCTGGAATACTTGATATATATACAGAAAAAGGTGATAAAAGATACATTGGAGATATTGTAATTCAATCTGAATTTTTCAATTCAAAACTTGTAGGGTTTGAAAATCATTCAGGAAGGACATATATAAACAACTATTCACCTCTTGGGAAAGTCATTTATGGAAATGGAAATAATGGAAATGATGGTAGTGAGGGGCTTATTTATAAGAATACAATATGTACCTATCTGCACGGATGCTGTCTTTCAAAAAATCCTGAAATTACTAGCTTTTTGATATCAAGTGCGGTACTGAAAAAATATAATGTCCAATTTGATGTTTCTATAGAAGCTCCCTTGCTTATGAAGGCTAAAAATTATATAATTGATAGATATTCCAAACAATCCGTAGAAAGCAAATGAGGTTTAAGGGGGATAATATGACAAAGCGTAAGGAACAAAACATACAAAAAACTACTGCAATGATAATGTGCATTTTGCTTTTAAGTAGGGTTTTAGGATTTGTAAGAGAAATGATAGTAGCAAAGACATTTGGCAGAGGAATGGAAACGGATGCGTTTTATGCTGCTTTTGCAATTCCAGATTTAATGTATGATTTACTTGTAGCAGGAGCATTAAGTTCTGGGTTTATGCCGGTATTTGGCTCTTATCTTGCAAATGATGATGAGGATAATGGGTGGAAGGCTGCAAATACATTTATAACTGTAGCATTAATTATTATACTTATTTTTAATGCTTTGGGAATAACCTTTGCTAAACAGCTCATACCACTTGTTGCATATGGAAATACTAAGGATCCTGAAAAGTATGCTCTCACAGTAAAACTTACAAGGATAATGTTTACAGGTGTAACGTTTACAGTACTTGCAGGTCTTTGTAAAGGAATTCTTGAATCCTACAAAAAGTTTCTAACTCCTGCCATAGGACCAGTTTTATATAATGTAGGAATAATTGCTGGTGCTATTGTATTTGGCAAAGGGTTAAATATGGGCATATATGGAATGGCTATAGGTGTAATTATAGGTGCATTTTTTAACTTCTTTGTGCAATATCCTGAATTTAGAAGGGTTGGGACAAGATTTAAATTTGAGCTGAACTTAAAGAATGAAGGATACAGAAGAATGTTATCACTTATGGTCCCAGCATTAATTGGATCTTCAATAAATAGAATAAATTTACTTGTAAATACGAATGTTGCTTCTGTACTTGATACAGGAAGTATTACCGCCCTTAGATATGCTCAAAGAATAATGATGCTTCCTGTAGGAATTTTTGGGGCAGGAATTTTAACCACTATATTTCCAGTAATGAATTCTCAAATTGCTAAAAAGGAAATAGATGAATATAAAGAGACTCTTTGTACAGGCCTTAGGGTTTTGTTTTTTATAACTATTCCTTGTGTCATAGGGCTTATAGTGCTTAATTTGCCTATAGTTAGACTTCTTTTTAGAACAGGACACTTTACTGAGGGAGATGCAAGAATAACTGCACTTGCACTTTCTTATTACAGCATTGGTGTTCTTGGAAATTCTGCAGTACCAATAATAATAAGAGCATTTTACTCTATTCAGGATACAAAAACACCGCTTTATGTGGGACTTATTACTGCCGCTTTTAACACAGTATTAAATATAGCATTTGTAAAATTTAGCAATTTAGCGGTAAGTGGCATAGCATTAACAAGTGCTTTAGCTTCCTGCCTTGAAATGGTTATACTGTATATTTTATTATCAAAGAAAATGAATGGTCTTAGGACGAGAGAACTTTCAATTTCCTTTATTAAATCATCAATTTCTGCCTTTGCTATGGGCGGGGCTACCTATATGTCTTCTAAATTTATAGAGTCAAAGATTGGTTTTGCTACAAAATCAGTTCAGCTAGTAAACGTTGCTGTATCAATGCTTATTGCAATAATTGTTTATTTTGCATTTGCCTATATTTTGAGAATGCCTGAACTTGATCATGTAACAGGGATAATAAAGGAAAAAATCAAAAGATAAGATTCTTTCATGGTGAAATTTAAAGGAGCTGTTTCATGGCCATTGAGCTTTGAAACAACTCTTTTTATTTGAAATAAAAGGGTTTTAACTGTTTTGCACTTTACCATGGTAGTATATTAAAAATATTCAAAATATTCAAACACATTTAACTGACAAAATTAGTGATATAATAAATATATATAATCTGTAATTCGTAATTTAGATTTAATACACCGCTGTGATAAGAAAAATATATTCCATTCACTTTGACCTTTGCAAAGATGTTCACTCTATGTTCATTCCATATATTTTTCTTATCTCCGCTGTAATTTGTTCATTAATGATTTTAAATTATGGATTACAGATATGCAATGAATATTTAATTGTTGTAGGGGGGTAATAGGATGAATGAAATAATAATTGATGGTAACAGCCTTACCATTGAGGATGTGATCATGGTTGCAAGGAATGGATACAAGGTTAAAATTTCTGAAGAGGCTGAAAAAAAGGTTGTAAAAGCAAGAAACTTGGTTGACAAGTTTGTTAAAGAGGGAAGAGTTGAATATGGAATAACTACTGGTTTTGGAAAATTTGCTGATGTGGTTATTTCAAAAGAAAACACTAAACAGCTTCAAAAAAATTTGATAATGTCACATGCCTGTGGAGTGGGAGATGAGCTTCCTCATGAAGTTGTAAGAGCAGCAATGCTTTTAAGAGCCAATGCATTAGCAAAGGGATATTCAGGAATAAGACTTTCAACTTTAAAAACACTTATTGATATGTTAAATAAAGATGTTTGCCCTGTTATATATGAAAAGGGATCCTTAGGTGCAAGCGGGGATTTAGCACCACTTGCTCATATGGTATTAACAATGCTTGGGGAAGGTGAAGCTTATTACAATGGCAAGAGAATGCCAAGCATTGATGCAATGAAAGCTGCTAAGATTGATACAGTTGAATTAGTAGAAAAAGAGGGGCTGGCACTTATAAATGGAACACCGATTATGACAGCCATAGCATCACTTGCTGTTTATGATGCTGTTAACTTAAGCAAAGCTGCTGATATTACTGGATCAATGACAGTAGAGGCACTTAGAGGAATTACAGATGCTTATTACTACAGAGTTAATGAAGTAAGACCTCAAGTTGGACAAATGGCTTGTGCCAAAAATTTACTTAGAATTTTAAAAGGAAGCAGCTTAACAACAAAACAAGGAGAATTAAGAGTTCAGGATGCTTATACATTAAGATGCATTCCACAAATCCATGGAGCAAGTAAGGATGCAATTAATTATGCAAAAAATGTAGTTGAAATTGAAATAAACTCAGCTACAGATAATCCACTAATTTTTGAAGATGAAGAAAAAGTTATATCAGGAGGAAACTTTCATGGTCAGCCAATAGCATTGGCTATGGATTTTCTTGGAATTGCAGTAGCTGAATTGGCTGATGTTTCTGAACGAAGAATTGAAAGATTAGTTAATTATCAGTTAAATGACTTACCTCCATTTTTAACTAAAGAGGGAGGATTAAATTCTGGATTCATGATAACACAGTATGTAGCTGCATCTTTAGTATCGGAAAATAAAGTTTTAGCTCATCCTGCTTCAGTTGATTCTATTCCTTCATCTGCAAATCAGGAGGATCATGTTAGTATGGGAACTATTGCAGCAAGAAAGTGCAGGGATATAATATACAATGTTACAAGAGTACTTGGTATAGAGTACTTAGCTGATTCTCAGGCACTTTATTTTAGAGGAAATGTAAAGCTTGGAGAGGGTACAGAGAAGGCTTATGAATTGATAAGAAGCGAAATTAAACCTTTTGATGAGGATAGAATAATGTATCCTGAAATAAATAAAGCATCAGATTTAGTAAGCTCAGGAAAATTAGTAAAAGTTGTGGAAGATAAAATTGGTGAATTAAATAATTAACTAGGAGGTGAAGTAATATTATGGAAAGAATAGTTGAATGTGTCCCAAATTTTTCAGAAGGCAGGGACAAAGAGAAGATTGAAAAAATTGTGGATGAAGTTAGAAAAGTTGAAGGCGTTAAGCTTTTAGATTATTCATCAGATAAGGATCATAATAGATCTGTTGTTACTTTTGTAGGTGGCCCTGAAGAGGTAAAAGCGGCAGCTTTTAACCTATCAAAGAAAGCTTCAGAGTTAATTGACATGAGATTACATCATGGTGGACATCCAAGAATGGGAGCAGTTGACGTGGTGCCGTTTATTCCAATTAAAAATGTCACAATAGAAGAATGTGTAGATATAGCCAAAGAAGTTGGAAAGAGAATGGGAGAAGAGCTTAATATCCCTGTATACCTTTATGAGGACGCTGCTTCGTGCAAGGAAAGGCAGAATCTTGCAGATATAAGAAGGGGACAGTACGAAGGATTTTTTGAAAAAATAAAACAGCCAGAATGGAAACCTGATTTTGGACCAAGTGAAATGAATGAAAAGAGCGGTTGCTCAGCAGTTGGTGCAAGAGTTCCTCTTGTTGCTTTTAATGTTAATCTTGGAACAGATAACATTGAAATAGCTAAGGCTATTGCAAAGAAAGTTAGGTTTATTGGCGGAGGATTAAGGTGTGTAAAGGCTATGGGTGTTAAGCTTGAGGAAAGGAACATAGTTCAAGTATCCATGAATTTAGTTAATTATGAAAAAACTGCTGTTTATAGAGCTTTTGAAATGGTTAAAATGGAAGCAAAAAGATATGGTGTCCCTGTTGTTGGAAGTGAAGTTATAGGGCTTGTACCAATGAAGGCACTTATTGATTGTGCTGAATATTATCTTCAAATAGAAAACTTTGATATTGATCAGGTACTTGAAAGGAGAATATCTGAATAGGAGTGATAATATGGCGGACTTGGTTATAAAAAATGGCAGAATAATTACTTGCGCATCAAATGGGCCAAAGCATGGTGATGAAATGGAGGATATTGGTGTTATTGAAAATGGATTTGTAGCAGTAGATAACGGCAAAATAACAGAGGTTTCTCATGGTGATGGCAGCTCTTTTATAGAGAAGCATACAAAAGTAATTGATGCGGAAGGAAAAGTTGTTATGCCGGGATTAGTGGACCCGCATACACATCTTGTTCATTATGGCTCAAGAGAAAATGAACTTGAAATGAAACTTAATGGGGTTAAGTATATTGACATACTTAATGCTGGAGGCGGAATATTAAGTACAGTAAGAGCTACAAGAGCTGCCTCATTTGAAAACTTAACCAATAAAGTCATTAATAGCTTAAATATAATGCTGAAATGGGGTACTACTACAGTAGAGGCTAAATCTGGATATGGACTTAATTTTGTTGATGAGGTAAAAAGCCTTGAAGTTCTTAAAAATATTAATCATCCAGTAGATATAGTTAGAACTTATTTGGGGGCTCATGCTATACCGCCTGAATATAAGGATAACAGGGATGGATATATAAATTTAATGATAGATAAAGTAATGCCCTATGTTGCAGAAAACCACTTAGCAGAATTTGTAGATTGCTTTTGCGAAGATGGTGCATTTTCTATTGAGGAAAGTGAAAAAATACTTAGAAGAGGAATAGATTTAGGATTTAAGGTGAAAATTCATGCAGATGAAATAGAGCCTATGGGTGGGGCAAGTTTAGCTGCTAAACTTGGAGCAATATCTGCTGAACATTTAGTTGCTGCTTCAGATGAAGAAATACATGATATGAAAGAAGCAGATGTCATTCCTGTACTTCTTCCTGGAACATCATTTTATTTAAGAATGGGTAGGTTTGCAAGGGCAAGAAAAATGATAGAAGAAGGTCTTGCAGTTGCTCTTGCTACAGATTATAACCCAGGAACATGCCCTTGTGAATCCCTTCAAAGTATTATGGTTTTTGCTTCTATGGGAATGGGAATGAACCCAAATGAGGTTATTAATGCTATGACAATTAATTCAGCCTATGCAATTGATAGGGGGAATTCAGTTGGAAGCCTTGAAAAAGGTAAAATAGCAGATATTTTAATAATGAATGCACCAAATGAAAATTATTTAATTTATCATTTTGGCATAAATCATGTTCACTATGTAATTAAAAATGGTAAAGTTGCTGTAGAGAATGATTGATTAATGTAAAATTTAATTAAAAGGGGTGATAAAATGGCAGATTCAAGCAGTATGACATTAAAGGATTTTATTAATGAACTATCATCAAATTCACCAGCTCCAGGAGGAGGTGCAGTTGCTGCACTTGCATCATCTATATCCTGCGCCCTATCCTGTATGGTTTATAATCTTACAGTGGATAAAAAATCTTATGAGGGATATGATGAGGATATAAAGAAAAAAATTAATGATAATTTAAAAGAAGCTCTTAAATTAAAAGATGAGTTTTTAGTAATGATGGATGAAGATGCAGTAGCTTTTAATGGTGTTATAGCAGCTTTTAAGCTTCCAAAGCAAACTGAAGAAGAAAAAACGTTAAGGTCAAATAAGATTCAAGAAGAATATTTAAAAGCTATGGAAGTTCCACTTAATGTAGCAAGAAAAACTTTAAAAGTTTATGATTATCTTGAGATAGCAGCAATGTATGGGAATAAAAATGCAGTATCGGATGCAGGAGTAGGTACTCTTATGTGCCAGACAGCCATAGAAAGTGCAATTTTAAATGTAAAAATAAATCTTGGCAGTATTAAGAATAAGGAATTAGTCATTCAAAAGCAAAAGGAATGTGATGACATAGTTGAAAGCGGCAATACAAGGAAGGCTCATATTATGGAATGTGTATATAGTAAACTGTAAAGAATGGAGAATTTCATATGGAACAAAGGAAAGTAGTAAAGGCAATTAATAAAGAATCCTTCATTTGGCTAATAGGAATTTCAGCTTTTTTTATGCTGATAGGTAAAAAAATGGGAACGGCAAATATGTTTAAAACTATGATGAATACAGGCCATGATTTGATAATTAATACCGTCTTTCTTATAATGGCGATAGCAGTACTAGCTGGGGCTTTTGGGGCGGTGCTTTCTGAGTTTGGGATAGTAGCCCTTATAAATAAAATATTATCACCGCTTATGAAGCCCCTTTATGACCTTCCAGGGGCTGCTTCTGTAGGAATACTTACCACTTATCTTTCTGATAACCCTGCAATACTTTCCCTGGCAAACGATAAGGGATTTACAAAATTCTTTAAAAAGTATCAGCTGCCGGCTCTTACTAATTTGGGTACTTCTTATGGGATGGGTCTCGTTGTTACAACTTTTATGATTTCACAAGCAGGTAATGGCGAAAGCTATTTTATTCCTGCGATTATAGGTAATATTGGCGCTATAATAGGGAGTATTGTAAGTGTAAGGTTGATGCTAAAATATACGAAAAAAGTTTATGGGACAGAAGAAATGGTGTGCAGCAGTAGTGATACCGATTATGATGTACTCAAATATAGAGAAGTTAGAAAGGGAAGTTCCTTTCAAAGGCTTCTTGAAGCTTCACTTGACGGCGGTAAAAATGGTGTGGATACAGGGCTTTCAATCATACCTGGGGTTATAATAATATGTACCCTTGTTATGATGCTTACTAACGGACCTTCTGATAGCGGCGCATATACAGGGGCAGCTTATGAGGGTGTAGCATTTTTACCATGGCTTGGAGAGAAATTAAGCTTTATTATAAAACCGCTTTTGGGATTTCAAAGACCAGAAGCCATTGCATTTCCAATAACATCTTTAGGGGCTGTTGGAGCTGCTATCGGACTTGTACCAAAGTTTATAAAGACAGGAGTTGCTGGCAAGAATGAAATTGCAGTTTTTACTGCAATGGGTATGTGCTGGAGCGGATATTTAAGTACTCATGTTGCTATGATGGATGCTTTAAATTGCAGGGAGCTTACCAATAAAGCAATACTAAGCCATACAATTGGTGGACTGGCTGCTGGAATATCAGCTCATTTCATATACATGTTAGTGTCACTATTTTAAATCAATTTAAAATATCTAAAAACGCAGAAAAAGTGAAATTTTGCAAATCAAATTTAATATACAGTTTAGCTATTTGCATAATCAAAAATTGTCTAGTGTAGGGGCGAACATTGTTCGCCCTTATTGTTATATATGCTGCTTGAAATGTAGTTATATGCAAAATTATGGGGGTATGGAAACCTGCTCCCACAGTAATGGCAACTGTACATATTCATCTAAAATTATAATCATTAATGAAAACGGACGAACAATGTTCGCCCCTACACTGTAGGGACCGGTCTTGACCGTTCCGTCCCCTAGATTCTGATCATCACATAGAGGAATGATCAAGACCGGTCCCTATTATTTTGCCCTCAGATAAATTGCAGGAAAATAAGAAATATATATGCACTTTAGAATAGTTTAAATATTTATATATATTTAGAAGGATTTTCAAATGTTTTGAAGAATATAATCTATTAGTAAAACAGATTTTAAATATTAAGGGCTTTTTTGTTTTACACGGTGTAATAATAGGAGGGATACATATGGGCAAGCTTTATTATTGTAAAAATTGCAGAGCTATTGTAAAGGAAGAACATGATAGTCCATGCTGTGAAAATGAGAAATTAATGGAACTAAAGGTTGGGGCACCTGTAAATGTAAAAGGAAGTAAATTAAAAGGTAAAGTTTTAAAAATAAAGGGCGATGAGTTAACTTTAGTAATTAAAGATGGCTCAAATAATAAGTTTATAAAAGAATATGAATATGATAAATTAAGAAAAGTTCTATAAAAGTTAAGTCATATTTTTTCTGGTAACATAAAAATACTCCTCTTATAATAATTTAAGAGGAGTATTTTTAACATTATAATTTTTTATTTTCAAGGCTCTATCTTCTATAAGGTAGAGTTCCGCTTTTTTGCTTCGTGGGCAAAGTTCCTAACTGAAGTTTCGATGGTAAACTTTAGCTTAAAAGTTCACTTTGGTAAGCCTTTAAGCGTCTTGAAGGTATATCACTGTGGTAAGTCCTCAAGCGTTTTGAAAGTATATCCCTGCGCTTTTAGGTCTTTTATTATTAAATCCAGGGCTTCTGTATTGCTTTTAGATACTGCATGAAGCAAAATTATTGCCCCATTATGAACTCCATTTATTACTCTGTCATGGGATACATTTGCTCCAGGTTGATTATCTGTTTCCCAATCCTTGTGTGCAAAACTCCAAAATATAGATTTATATCCAAGCTCCTCAGTCATCTTAAGGGATTTTTCGCTATATTCCCCCATAGGCGGTCTAAAAAACATTGGCATATCCTTTCCTGTTACATCCTTAAAGGCCTTTGCAGTATCTGCAAATTCCTTTTTGAAGGATTCAGGATTTGAAGTTTTAGAAGGCATAGATGGATGGGTTGAGGAATGATTCCCAACAGTATGACCTTCATCTACCATTCTTTTTATTAAATCCTTTTGCTGCGTAATATAAGGTTTGGTAACAAAGAATGCTGCTTTAACATCATTTTCCTTTAATATATCCAATATTTTTGGAGTATATCCATTTTCATATCCTTCATCAAATGTAAGGTAAATTACTTTGGATGAAGTGTCCCCAACATAATACCCTGAATATTTTTTAAGCATTGCTTTTGCATCATTTGGCACTTCCGGCACATTATGAGTCTTATTAGGGTTATAGTACCAGCTTCGTTTGGTATTAGAGTACTCAGATGGGCTTGGCGGATTGCTGGGCTGTGTTTTGTTTTCAGAAAGGTCAGGCTTATTATTTTCTTCTTTTTTTTCAGTTTCCTTTTTTTCAGGTTCTTGCTTTTCTGTTATTTTTTCTTCCTTTTGTGATGTTTCTATAGATTTATCATTTCCTGTTTTCTTAGGCAGTTTAGATGAAGCAGATGAACATGAAGGCATTATGATTAGTAATGATAGTATAAAAGCTAATATTCTCTTATTTTGCAATTTAATCACTCCTTATGTTGCTTTATATATTTTTACATGTTATTTTGCCAAAATTTAAATCATTTTAATTAATATTAGTATAGCATATGTACAGGATAACATTAAGATATATAATTAGTATATAGTATAAACTATTTATTATTCAAAAACTTTATCTGATGGCTACCATCCGTAATATTCAAACGGCTGCTGTGCCTCTGGATTGGCACTTCTAAGACTTGCTTGATATAGTATTTTTATTGTTATTAGGAGGATTCAATGTTAAAAGAATTTGTCAGTGATATAAATTTTTTATATAAAGATATTGTTAATGGCAACAAGCAATCCCTTTCAAAATTTAAAGAAAAATGGAATGTAAAGAAAAGTATAGGGGAAATATATCAAAATTTATGTAAAAAAGAATCAAAAAAAAATACAGGAAGATTTTATACTCCTGTTGAAATAGTTGATTTTATGGTATCTGATGCTATTTCAAAAATAAACTATAAGCAAAATATATATATAAAAATTTTAGACCCATGCTGTGGAGGCGGGTATTTTTTAATATGCATTTATGAAAAACTTATAGAAATGGCAAAGGAGCTTAAACTTGAAAACCCAGAGCAGCATATAATAAACAATAATATATTTGGATTTGATACAGATAATACAGCAGTTCTTATTACTAAAATTGAACTTTATGAAAGATCTGGGGTATTATCTGATAATATATTAGAAAAAGACTTTTTATTAAGCGAAAATACTGGATTTGATATTATAATTGGGAATCCGCCATATATGGGGCATAAGGTTTTAAGTGAAGATTATAGAAGAAAACTTTCCAGCAAGTATGATGATGTTTTTAGGGATAAGGGAGATATTTCTTATTGCTTTATTAAAAAATCTGTAAACTCTCTTTATGAAGGCGGGATACTGCAATTTTTTACATCAAGATATATGTTAGAGGCATTAAATGGGAAAGGCATCAGGAATTTTTTAAGCAAAAACTTTATAGATAAGATAATTGATTTTTATGGGGTAAGGGTAATTAAAGGAGTAGGAATAGATAATATAATTTTAACTGTTATAAAACAAAAGCCTTCAAACAGTATAAATTACTATAAACTCAATATATCAGCAAAGGATAAGGGAAGTAAAGTATTTGAAGATATAAAACTAGGGGAGAATAAGTATGTAAGCTGTTTAAATGTAAAAAGTGATAGCTTAAAGGATGACGGATGGATTTTTCTAAGCACTATTGAGGAAAATGTTTTAAATAAAATTAAAGGTGTGGAGCTTAATATATTATGTGACAGCTTTCAAGGGGTTATAACGGGCTGTGATAGTGCCTTTGTCATGGATAATAATACAGCTGACGAGCTTTTAATTGAAAAGGGCATATTAAAGCCTTGGATTAAAAATAAAGATATAAAACCCTTTTATATAGAACCTTCAAGTGATGTACTTATATATACAAATGATTTATTGAATATTGAAAATTATAAGAATGCACTAAAGCATATTGAAAATTTCAAAGAAAAGCTTAAATTAAGGCGTGAGTGTAAAAAAGGATTAAGAAAATGGTATGAAATTCAATGGGGAAGGGATAAAAGACTCTTTGAAAATAAAAAAATAGTATATCCTTTTAAAGCATCATCTAACAGATTTGCATTGGATGAAGGAAGCTATTTTAGTGCAGATGTGTATGGAATTAGAATTAAGGATATGTTTCAGGGAATGATAAGTTATGAATATCTGCTAGGCATTTTAAACAGCAGAATATATGAGTTTTATATAAAATCTATGGCAAAAAAACTTGGAGACAATTTATATGAATACTATCCTAACAAAATTATGAAGCTTAAAATACCAAATTTAATAAAGGAAGTGGAGGATGAAGTTATAAGCAAAAAGGATAATTTTAAAGATAATATAGATAATATTCTAAAAGATTATTTTAAAATAACTGATGAAGAATATGAAGCAATTAAAAAGTGGTGTAATTAGGCTGATGTATCAGCCTTTTCTTCTTTTATTTTTAATGCCCCCAATTATAAGGGAAAAAGAAAGGATTAGCATAAATAAATCAAAAAAGGATGAACTCCCATTAAAGATTTTTATAAAGGATGCTGCGAGCCCTAAAATTCCTACAGGGATTAAAAGTTTATTTGATCCCGAATTTTTATTTTTTGTTGGTTTTGGCTTTTCCATATATTTTTCTTTAAGCATCTGTATTCTTAAATTATGATTTTCTTCCGTATCAATTTTTTTAAAGCAGTAAGGGCATGTTTCATCATTAATATCTACATCATTACCACAATAAGGGCATTTCATTTTATCCTCTCCTAAAATATTTATTTTACTATATTATATCAATAAAACTCATCAATGAGTCTTCTAAAGATAAATTTTAATACATAATTATCGATATAGCTGGTTAAAAATGTTATAATTACAAATGGGGGTGGGAAAATGTCAATTACAGAGAACACATTTAAAAGAGGTATTAATAAGGGTGCAAAAACTATAGTATATATTGGTAAAGTTTTAATTCCTGTTTACTTCTTAGTAACTTTTTTAAAGTATACCCCTATAATGAGATATATTGCTGATTTTTTTAAACCTATTATGCATATAGTAGGTCTTCCGGGGGAAGCTGCAGTCCCATTTGTTATGGGGAATATGATAAATTTATATGCAGCTATTGGTGCTCTTTCTGCACTAGAACTTACTGCTAAGGAGATAACTATTATATCTGTTATGCTGTGCTTTTCTCACAGTCTCTTTCTTGAGACTGCAATATGCAAAAAAGTTGGAGTATCAGCATGGATGATAATAGTTTTAAGACAAACACTTGCTATATTATCTGGAATTATATTAAATATCATAATTTAGAGGTGTTTATATGAGTATAATTGCAATTTTAAAAGAAGCTTTATTAGGAAGTTTATCTTCTATGTGGACAGTTGTGAAAATTGTTGTCCCGCTTATGATTGCAATAGAAATCATTAAAGATTTGAATATGTTAGAAAAGATAGCTAATTTTTTAAAACCTTTGACAAGATTTTTAGGGACATCGAAATATTCGATAATACCGCTTCTTTCGGGATTGTTTTTTGGCCTTTTATATGGTGCAGGAATTATTATTGATTCTGTAAATGAGGGAAACATGAAAAAAAGAGAAGTTAATCTTGTAATAATTTTTCTTGCATCCTGCCATGCAATTTTTGAGGATACGCTTTTATTTACTGAGATAGGAGCTAACGGATGGCTTATACTTTTTTCAAGGCTTTTTGCAGCCTTTTTGGTTACATTTTTAGCATCAAAGACAAAATATTTTAAAGATGATAATGTAAACATGATAGAAGTAAAAAATGAGACTGGTGCAAAATAGTTTTTCCCCATTCACTTTAATACTCTAAGGTGAAAAGTGCCAGACAAGCTGTAGGGAAAACGGTCTTGACCGTTCCTCCGCATGATGATCAGAATTTAGGAGGGCGGAACGGTCAAGATCGCTCCCTACATTTTCCACCATTGATCTTCTACTTGCTCATTCTATGTTCATTACATATATTTTTCTTTTATCTCCGCTGTTTTTGTATTTTTTATCTGTTTACTTAATAGGAAGCAGTTCCTTGGGGCAGTTCCATTAGGCTTAAAAACTACTTTTCGCCTATTATATCTTTAATATACTGAGGAAGTACAAAACATGCCTTGTGAAGATCTTTGGTATAGTATTTCATCGGCATTTCAGGAATTTTTGAAGTATCTACATTTTGTGGATCATATTTTTTAGAGCCCACAGTAAAGCTCCAGTAACCACCTGGATAGGTAGGAATTCCTGCCATGAAAAGCTTAGTAATTGGGAAGATTTTACGAACATCACTGAAGACTCTTTTTACTACATCAGGAAGATAAAAAGGGCTTTCAGTTTGAGCAACAAATATTCCATCTTCTTTTAAACTGTCATAAACGTCGTTATAGAAATTTCCGCCAAATAATCCTTCTGCAGCATTCAAAGGATCTGTGGAATCAACTATAATAACATCGAATTCGTTTTTATGTTCTTTAACGTATTTTATTCCATCACCTATAACTATTTCACATCTTGGATCATCAAGAGAACAGCTTATCTCAGGAAGATATTTTTTACATTCAGTTATAACATCCTGATCTATTTCGCATAAAACAGCTTTTTCAACTGATTTATGGCGCAATATTTCCCTTATTGCACCTCCATCCCCACCACCTACTACTAAAACCTTTTTAGGATTTGGATGGGTAAAAAGTGGAATGTGGACTATCATTTCATGATATACAAATTCATCCTTAGTTGTTGTTTGTACAATTCCATCAAGCAATAACATTCTTCCTAAAGCTTCCGTATCAACAATAGCAAGATCTTGATATTTTGTTTTCTTTCGTACTAAAGTCTGATTTACCTTGTATGTCATTGCAGCATCCTTAATCTGCATTTCTTTAACCCACATTTCCATGCCATATGCCCCCTTCAATAATATATTTTTTATAATGGTTATAGTGATTTTATCATTTAACAAAGTTTATAGCAAGGCTACAGATTGGATTTTTTAGGAAGCATGTGGGAAATGAAGGGATGCTTATTAAATTTGCGTATAAGAATAGAATAAATGGAAATAATAAAAGAAGAATAATAAAAAATTTGCAAATATCGGGAGGAATATTATGTAATTTATAGAATATACTACATAACTAATGTATTGGGGGGAATGTTGATGATTTTAAAATTTGATGACATAGGGAAAGCTTTGGTAGTAAAAATGTCAGGTGAATTAGACCATCATTCATCAGAAATTGTCAGGATAAAAATAGACAATAAAATAGAGGAATTAGGCGCTAAAAATTTAATATTTGACTTTGCTGAAGTAAACTTTATGGACAGTTCAGGTATAGGGGTAGTAATAGGAAGGTATAAAAAAATAATACAATATGGTGGGAAAGTAGTTGTAATTGGGTTATCACCTAAAATAAAAAAAGTTTTTGAAATAGCGGGCCTTTTTAAAATCATCGATGAATATGATGATTTATCAAAAGCTGTTTCCAGCATATAAGGGGGGATGATATATGTTTGAAAATGAAATGAAACTTGAGTTTCCAAGCAAGTCTGAAAATGAATCCTTTGCAAGGGTTGTGGTTGCAGCTTTTGCAGCTCAGCTTGATCCTACTATTGAAGAAATAGCTGATGTTAAGACCGCAGTTTCAGAAGCAGTAACGAATTCTATAATTCATGGTTATGAGGGTGAAGTTGGGGTTATTACAATTGAATGTAAAATTGAAGGGAAAAAACTTACAGTAGTTGTTTCTGATGAAGGTAAGGGTATAGAGGATATTGAGCTTGCAATGCAGCCTTTATATACTTCAAGGCCTGAACTTGAAAGATCAGGAATGGGATTTACTGTAATGGAGACTTTTATGGATAGTCTTAAGGTGGAATCAACACCTAATATAGGCACCAGGGTAACAATGGTTAAAGAGTTTAAATCCATTTAGCTGGGGGAATAATTATGAATAATGGATCCAGTGAACGAAGCTTTAAAGATTATGAAGAAATGATGGAACTTATAAGTAAAAGTCAAAATGGAGATAAAGATGCTCAGGATGAAGTTGTTAAATTAAATATTGGATTGGTGTCTTCTATAGTTAAAAAATTTCTTGGAAGAGGATATGAATATGAAGATTTATTCCAGGTAGGATGCATAGGGCTTATAAAAGCAGTAAGAAATTTTGATAAGAATTTTGGAGTAAAGTTTTCCACCTATGCAGTACCTATGATTATAGGGGAAATAAAAAGATTTTTAAGGGACGATGGTCCTATCAAAGTCAGTAGAAATATGAAAGAAATTGCAAGCAAAGTTAGAATCACAAAAGAAAAGCTTACAAAGCAGTTTGGACGGGATCCAACAATAGAAGAAATTGCCTCTGAGCTTTCAATTGCATCTGAAGATGTGGTTATGAGCCTTGAAAGTATGTGTACACCAGAATATCTTTATGATACAATACATCAGGATGATGGCGCACCTATACTTCTTATTGATAAAATAAGTGAGATAAAGGATAATGATGTAGATCTTATAGATATGGTAGCATTAAAAGAGCTTATAGGAAAATTAGAGCCTAGAGCAAGACAGGTAATTATATTAAGATATTTTAAAGATTTAACCCAGAGTCAGGTGGCAGAAAAACTTGGTATATCCCAAGTTCAAGTATCCAGAATTGAAAAAAAAGTATTAGATTATTTAAGAAAATCCATGATTTAATCGTGGATTTTTTTTGCATTAAAAATTTTTTTAGAGGGAGAATAAAAAAGAGTGGTAGTGCAGGGCAGTTAAAAAAATAAGATAGATTTAGCTCTCGATAGGCAGGAAGGTAATGGAGGAGGAATTATGTATAACAATAATAAAAAGTATGAAGTATCAAAGGCCAAGCAAAAGGAAGATAAATACTTAAGGTTTGATTATGACAAAGTATTGATTGATTTCCCTTCTATGATAAGGGGGAATAAAACAAATATAGAAGATAGCAGGTGATTTTATGGAGAAAAAAGCAGAAAAAAACATATCTAATGATTTTAGCAAAATGGTGAATGAAAAGAACCCAGAATCTACATTATTAAAAGATTGTATACTTGCTTTTGTCATAGGAGGCTTAATATGTGATGTTGGACAATTCTTTATGAATTTATTTCTTTCCTACGGCGTATCTAATGATGACATAGGATATTATGTTGCTGCTATAATGGTGTTTTTAGGTGCTTTTTTAACAGGGATAGGTGTTTATGATGATATTGCAAAGTATGCAGGAGCAGGAACGGTAGTTCCAATAACTGGATTTGCAAATTCCATAGTGGCTCCAGCTATGGAATTTAAAAATGAAGGTTATGTTTTTGGAATTGGAGGGAAGATGTTTGTAATTGCAGGACCAGTTTTAGTATATGGAGTATCATCATCAGTAATAGTTGGTTTAATTTATTATTTTTTAATGAGGTGATTTTATGGCGGAAAAAAAGCTTGGGCAGCAGACAGTAAAATTTAATAATCCACCATCCATTATATCTACAGCATCCATTGCAGGTATAAAGGAAGGAGAAGGGCCGCTTAGAGACTATTATGACATGGTTTTAAAAGATGATTTGTTTGGCGAGGAATCTTGGGAGAAAGCAGAAAGTAAGTTGTCAAGAGAAACAGTGCTGCTCTCACTTTCAAAAGCAAACTTAACACCAGATAAAATAGATTATTTATTTGCTGGGGATTTGTTAAATCAAATAATATCCTCAAGTTTTTCAGCAAGAGAGCTTAAGATACCTTTTTTTGGGCTTTACGGTGCCTGCTCAACGATGACTGAGTCGTTAAGTATGGCATCAATGGTAATTGATGGGGGATATGCTGATTATGCTGTTGCAACAACATCAAGCCATTTTTGCTCAGCAGAGAGGCAATATCGTTTTCCACTGGAGTATGGTACTCAAAGGCCTCCAACGGCACAGTGGACAGTTACAGGATCTGGAGCTGCAGTTTTAGCTAAAAATGGGAATGGGCCTTATGTAAAATTTGTTACTACGGGCAGAGTTATGGACTTTGGAGTAAAGGATGCAAATAATATGGGAGCTGCTATGGTACCTGCAGCAGCAGATACCATTTTAAGGCACTTTAAAGATACTGGACTTTCACCTAAAGATTATGACCTTATTGCTACAGGAGATTTAGGGGAATTAGGAGGTGAGCTTATAAAAGATGTTGTGGCAAAAGAAGGATATGATATGGGTTCAAAATATACGGATTGCGGGATAGAGGTATATGATACTGAAAAGCAGATAGATGTGAATGCAGGAGGAAGCGGATGTGGATGTTCAGCTATAACTTTTTGTGGATATATATATGATCAGCTTGTTAAGAAAAATTTAGGAAGAGTTCTTTTAGTATCTACAGGTGCTTTATTAAGTCCAACAAGCTCACTTCAAGGAGAATCTATACCTGGAATTGCACATGCAGTTACTATAGAAATGGGGTGATAAAATGGATTATATTAGGGCTTTTATAGTAGGCGGAACAATGTGCCTTATTGGTCAAATTCTAATGGATAAAACAAAGCTGACTCCTGCAAGGATTCTTGTTTCATTTGTAACTGCAGGTGTTATTTTAGGCGCCCTAGGTATATATGAGCCTATTTATAAATATGGGAAAGCAGGAGCAAGTGTACCGCTTCCTGGATTTGGATATGCACTTGCAAAGGGTGCCATAAAGGATGTTGAGAAATATGGGCTGATTGGTGCATTTACAGGAGGGTTAAAGGCAACTGCAGCAGGGGTATCAGCTGCTATATTTTTCGGATATATAATGGCTTTAGTTTCTAAACCAAGAACTAAAAAGTAGGAGAAATTAAAATTTCTCCTACTTTTTTAAGGTGTTGCATTATTTTGTTTTCCCTCTTCAGGCGCCTCTTCATTTCCTTTGTCTGGTTTTTCTTTTTCAGCAGGTTCAGTAGATATAGAATGTATGTCACACATTGCAACAGGTTCAGTTCCCGGTATAAATATCTCGTTATATGCATTTGGACATTTATCCGTTGCAACCTTCCCAGACGCAGGACAAATTTTAACAGTTACTATATCAGAAGGTCTTGTAAAGTCCTTAACAGGGAGACCCTCATGTGCCTTAAGCATAATTTCTTTCCATATAGGGGCACAGGTACCTCCTACAAGATCAAGATTAGCTGTAGCTGGATGGCCCTTACCATTTTCGTCTTTCCAATACCTATTAGTAATAGGGTATTGATTGCTGTCATGTCCCATCCAAACAACGCATGAATAATAAGGAGTAATTCCTGCAAACCACCCATTAGTATGGGATTCTGATGTTCCAGTTTTTCCACCAGCAGGCATTGGACCAAGCTTTGCCATGGTTCCAGTACCGCTTTGAATAACAGTTTTAAGCATATCACACATTATATAAGCTGTTTTTTGTGATAAAACTCTTTGCTGATTAGGCTTTTTTTCTAAGATTACGTTACCTTTGCTATCCGTTACTTCTGTATAAAAGTAAGGTTCTGAATACACACCGCCATTTACAAATACGCCATAAGCTGCTGCCATTTCAAGGGGAGTTGTACCCTTTGAAAGACCTCCTAAAGCAAGGGCAGGAGCATTTTTATCATTTGTGCTGCCTGAAGTTACAATGGTTGAAATATGAAATTTATTTTTTAAAAAATCTATACTTGTATTTGCGCCAAGCATCAATTCAACTTTAACTGCAGGAATGTTAATAGATCGTCTAATTGCTTCCCTTACAGTTACATTTCCTGAAAACTTTCCATCATAGTTCTGAGGATTCCAGCCATTATTTTTTGCTACAAAATCATCAGGCATTGGTGAGTCATCAATAATTGTAGCTGGTGTAATAGTTTTTGTTTCAATTCCAGGAGCATAAACTGAAATTGGCTTTATTGAAGAACCCGGCTGCCTTGGAATATCAGTAGCTCTATTGTATGAAAGAAGTGGATGTTTTCCTCTACCACCAACCAAAGCCAAAACTTCACCTGTTTTAGGATCTAATAAGGCTGCTGATGCCTGAGGCTGTATTAATTTAGGATCATTTGCATTAGAAGCCCAAGTACTCATATTTGAATCTTTAATTTTTGGATACTTTTTATCATCATTTATGGCTTCTTCAGCTTTTTTTTGAATATCTTGATCCAAAGTAAGATGAATTGTATATCCACCAGTTCTTAATTTTTGCTGAGCTTCGGATGTGGATATGCCATATTTTGCTGCAAAATCTTTGGCTACCTGTTTCTCAGCAGGTTCAATGAACCACTGATAAGCAGTTTGACTTGTAGATTGTGCTTTAGTAAAAACAATTTTTTCATTACATGCCTCATCATATTGCTGCTTATTTATTTTCCCAAGCTCATACATTTTTTCTAAAACTATTTTTTGCCTATTTAAAAGTTTTTCTGGATTCTTTAAATTTTCAGGGGAATAGGGATTATATTTTGCAGGATACTGGGTTATAGCGGCTAAAACTGCACCTTGAGCTATTGATATTTTGCTAACGTCCTTACCAAAGTAATGCATTGAAGCCGCCTGTACACCATAGGTATTATCTGCAAGGTGAATAGTGTTTAAATAAGCTTCAAGAATTTCATTTTTACTTAATACTTTTTCAAGCTGAATAGCTAAATACATTTCTTGAATTTTTCTTGTAAATTTTTTCTCAGAGGAAAGTGCATAGTTCTTTATTAACTGTTGAGTTATTGTAGAAGCACCTTGATCAAGAGATAAAGTCCTAACATCATGCCAGATTGCACCAAAGATTCTTTTTATATCTATACCATGATGCTGTTCAAACCTTTCATCTTCAATTGAAATAAAGGCATCTTGAACGTGCTTTGGTATTTGCTTTAAAGGAACTATAGTTCTATATCCAGCCTCTATATCCATTAGTGAATCTATAACTTTTCCATCTCTGTCAGTAATTTTACTGCTTTGTGTTAAGTTGCCTATTATATTTGTATCAATTGTTGGAGCTGATTTTATTGTAGCAAGAACAAAGCCCACACCAGCAGCAATAATAACTAGCAAAACAATAAGAATATTAGTTAAGACTTTTTTTGCATTCCGCTTTTTCTTTTTTTTGGATACTTTATTTTTACTTGATTTATTATCTTTATCCATTTTTTACCTCCTCAAAGAGTTAAACATTATACAGTATCGACAGACTTATAGTATATTATAACATCTATTTTTTTCATGAGCTACTTTTTTAAATTTTTGTAACTTATAAAAATAAGGTTTAAATTTTCAGTTTATTTTAATAGAAAAATTAGAATAAACTAAGCTTGATATAAGTTCTTTTACAGATTATGTGAGCATTATGAAGGTAATGCTAATAGAGAATAAAGAAATAGTTTTTTGTTAATGATAAGGTTAGCCAAAGTAATTTTTGCGTTATATATGGAGGAAGCGGTATGAGCAACTTTATATTAAAGCTTACTATTGTTTTTCAAGTATTTCTCTATTTGATTTCATTATATTATGGTATATTAGCCATGTTTGGGCTGTATAAGAAAAGGCAAAAAAGCAAGAAAAGCAGTCCAGAGAAATCTTTTGCCTTATTAATTGCAGCTCATAACGAGGAAATAGTTATAGCACAAATAATAGAAAGTCTAAAGGCACTTGATTACCCAAGGCAGTTATATGATATTTATGTAATTGCAGACAATTGTATTGATAAAACAGCTGAAATAGCAAGAAAGCATGATGCCATAGTTTTTGAAAGGCACAATCTCAATGAGCGTGGAAAAGGGTATGCTCTTGATTGGATGTTTAAAAATATATTTGAAATGGGGAAAAAATATGACTCTATTGCTGTTTTTGATGCTGATAACATTGTTTCAAAAAACTTTTTAAATGAAATGAATAATAAATTAAAAGAAGGATATAAAGTTGTTCAAGCATTTATAGATAGTAAAAATCCTCATGACTCATGGATAAGTGAATGTTATTCCATTGCATTTTGGAGTTCAAACAGATTATTTCAATTATCCAGGGCAAATTTAAATTTATCCAGTCAAATAGGAGGTACGGGATTTTGTGTGGATACTGATGTGCTTAAAAAAATTGGCTGGGGTTCTACGTGCCTTACTGAAGATTTAGAGTTTACATGTAAATTGATTATGAATGGATATAAAGTAGGGTGGGTACATGATGCCTGTGTATATGATGAAAAGCCTCTTACCCTTAAACAATCTTGGATTCAGAGAAAAAGGTGGATGCAGGGCTTTGCAGATGTGGCCTCAAGATATTTTAATAAACTTATGAAAAAAGCATTTACGGAAAAAAACATTATTGCTTTTGATTGTGCTATTTATACAATACAGCCTTTTATAGCACTTTTTTCTGGCATATCTATAATACTAAGCTTTATGAGAATAAATTTTCAAAGAAATTCTGATATTTTTATATTAAACAGTTTATCAATACCGATATTGTACAGTTTATTCAATATGCTGCAATTTTTATTTATACCCTATGTAATGGTTATGGAAAATAAACTATCAAAACCGATGTTTGGGTTTTTTATATTATATTCAGTAAATTTATTCACATTTAATATTTTTCTAGGGGAAAGTGTTCCTTTAACAATAAATATAGGCATGAAATTATTGTATTTCGTACTATTTGGTTTAGTTCTATTATTATTTTCAGGAGAAAAAGCATTTAAAATATTCTTATGGTATATGTTATATGGTTTATATACATTGACTTGGATGCCAATAACTATACAGGGGATTATAGATAAAAACAACAAGGAATGGAATCATACAAAGCATACAAGACAAATTAGCATTGATGATATTGAAGATGCTGATGGGGGAACAGTTGCATAGAGCTTTGCTTTTTAGCTTACTAATTATTTTATAAAAAGAGCCATAAAGGTTCTTTTTTTTGTATCCAAAACATTTTTGCTGCATATTATAATATGGGGGAGTTTTTATGAACAACTTTAAAAGAAATAAAATGAAAAAGTACATAGTTATTTTTTTTATTTTATTTCTTATAATTTTTCCGTTTTATAAAGTAGATAAGGATTTAAAGCCATTAATTATGGCATATTGTGATTCAGAGGCGAGGATTATTGCTGCGAGAACTATTAATGAAACTGTAAGAACTGAATTTGCTAATAAAATTACTTATGATGACGTAATGAATGTAAAAATAGATAATGATGGAAATATTGTCATGATTCAAGCTAATACTGTTGAGCTAAATAGAATTGGTTCTGAAATAGCTCTTTCTGTACAGCAAAAGATAGAGGATATAGAAAGTGCTGAAGCAAAAATACCTCTTGGGGCGCTGCTGAAAAACGATTTACTTGCATATTATGGGCCTAAAATTACTTTTAAAATGCAGCCCATGGGTTCAGTAACAACTACTTATCGCTCTGAATTTCAAGAAGCTGGGATAAATCAAACAAGGCATATAGTATATCTTGATATTACTTCTAACATAATAGTAATTGTCCCTCTCTCAAGGAATTATGTGTCAATGACATCAAGCATACCAATTGCAGAAAGTATAATTGTTGGGAAAGTTCCTGATACTTATGCTGACTTTAAAGAAGAAAAAAAATAAAAACATTGTACAGGAATTAATTTTCTTATACAATGTTTTTATTTTTATATTATTCCCAATTAAATATATATGGTTTATTTCTGTAGTAATCACCATAGTTTAACCCATAACCTACTACAAATACATCATCAATAGTAAAACATTTGTAATCCGGTTCAATATCTATAGCTCTTCTTTCAGGCTTATCAAGTAATACACAGGATTTTACTGAGGAGGGATTGAACTTTTTAACATGCTCCATAACGAATTTCATTGTGGTGCCGGAATCAATTATGTCATCTACAACTAAAACATCAAATCCACTGAGATTATCAGCTATATCCTGGACTATTTTTACTTTTCCGCTTGATTTTTCGTTATCACCATAACTTGAAGTAGCCATAAATCCTATTTTAACAGGTATATCAATTTTTCTTACTAAATCAGCTGTATAAATAAAGCTTCCTCTTAACAATGAAAGTATGTATAACTTTTTATCTTTATAGTCATTTGATATTGAAGCAGCAACCTCACTAACCTTTTTAGCAATTTCTTCGGCAGAAATAAGTACATTTTCTTTTTTGTTTTCCATATCTTTCCTCCCATGCTTTTTATATAATAATTATTATTATATAAAAAATATCATAATTTTACAAGAATTTAGATACACTTCAGGAAATTATAATTTTTCAATTTATAATTTAGATTTAATCCACCGCTGCAAGGAATGCACGGAATCGCGGGGGCGGAACGGTCAAGAGCGCTCCCTACAATTCTATTTTAATCCTAAGAACATCTAAATGCTCACTCTATGTTCATTCCATATATTTTCCTTATCTCTGCTGTAATTTGTTCATTAATGATTTTAAATTACAAATTATAGATTATAATAGAAGATTCTTTTATGATGCTTTTTATTGATGTATAATTTGGGTAGAGGTGAAAATATGATAAAGGGTAATTCATTAGGGATAAGAAAAGTATATATTGATGAACTAAATGAGCTTATAAACAAACAATATGATAAAAATAAGCTTATAGATGAAGAAGTTATGAATACGGTCTGCAGTATATCAGGGAAAATTGGAAAAGAAATTTCTCTATATATAAACAGGCATGGGGTTATTTTAGACATTACAATTGGTGATGATAAAACAGTTTTACTAAAAGGAATGAACGAAAAAAGAAGTGCATATGGGCTTTGCGGCATAAGATGCATTCATACTCACCCTAACTGTTCATCATGTTTGTCATCTCTTGATAAAACTGCTCTAACAAATTTAAAATTTGATCTTTTAGCAGCTATAGAGGTTATAGATGAAAAGCCTGCTCAAATAAGCATTGGATATATTAAAGCAGATAATGGAAGATTAACTGACGATATAGTAATAGATGGTCCAATAGATGCATCTAAAATAGATGATTATAATTTTATGAATGTAGTTGAAAATATCGAAAAGACAGTTTCTGATTATATATATGAAAATGAAGATAAACAAAATGAAAGAACAATTTTAGTTGGTGGCTTGAGAAATGATATGTATAGTGCAGAGGAGTCTTTACTTGAACTTGAAGAGCTTGTTACAACTGCAGGAGGAAATGTTGTAGATAAGGCAATGCAAAATAAAAATAAAGTTGATGCAGCATATTATATAGGCAGAGGAAAAGCCGAGGAAATTTCGCATCTTGTTCAAAATATTTCAGCTGATACTGTTGTTTTTGATGATGAATTAAGTGGTATTCAGCAAAGAAACTTAGAAGAAATTTTTAACTGCAAAGTTATTGATAGGACTACACTTATTTTAGATATTTTTGCTCAAAGAGCTAAATCCAGCGAAGGGAAAATACAGGTTGAGCTTGCACAGTTAAAGTATAGACTTCCAAGGATTATAGGCATGGGCGAAAATATGTCAAGAACGGGTGGCGGTATAGGTACAAGAGGTCCTGGTGAACAAAAACTTGAAACTGACAAAAGAACAATTAAAAAAAGGATATATGACCTTGAAGAGGAACTTAAAAATATTAAAAAAACTAGAGAACTTCAGCGAAAGAGAAGGGTTTCCAATGAAATACCTGTGGTAACTTTAGCAGGTTATACTAATGCAGGTAAATCTACATTAAGGAATAAAATGTGTGAATATTGGGGAACAGATAAAGAAAAAGTACTTGAGTCGGATATATTATTTGCAACTTTAGATCCAACTACAAGATTAGTTAGTCTCCCATCAGGTAAAGAGGCATTATTAACTGATACTGTAGGCTTTATTAGGAAGCTTCCTCATGAACTTGTTGAAGCATTTAAATCGACATTAGAAGAGGTAGCATTAAGCGACCTTATTGTTCATGTAGTTGATGGATCAAATGAAAATGCAATTGCTCAAATGGAAACTGTAAATAGTGTTTTAAATGAAATAGGTGCAGGTGATAAGAAGTTAATTATTGCAGTTAATAAGGTAGACAAAGCACCAGCTGAAAATATTGATATTATCAGAAGCAAATTCAACAACATAATAGAAATATCAGCTTTAAATGGATATAACATTGATGAACTGTTAAAAGCTATTGACAGCAAACTTTTTGGAAACTTTATTACTGAAGAGCTGCTGGTTCCTTATGAAAAGGGTAACATCTTATCTTACTTACATGATAATAATTGTGTTGAAAAAGAGGAATATAGGGAAAACGGCATATATATAAGAATTAAAACTACTCCAGACATTATAGGACGCGTTAGTCAATACAAAATAGATAAGTAAGGTGATTCTTAGAAGAACCAATACAGAGCTGTAGCAACCGTTGGATATTACGGATGGTAGCCATCGAATTTGATATTGCCAGTATGTAAATTTACTGGCAGTATTTTTTATTTGAACCTGCCATTCGTGTTACTCCATTAATTCGCAATTTAGATGTAACTCACCGCTGCGATAAGAAAAATATATTCCATTCACTTTGACCTTTGCAAAGATGTTGTAGGGAACGGTCTTGACCGTTCCTCTGGGTGATGCACGGAATCATGGGGGGCGGAACGGGCAAGACCGCTCCCTACCCTGAAAATTTAAAAAAATATTGACATAATAGAAAAATGCTTTTATAATAAACAATGTCAGAGAAAAAGCTAATATTAATGCCGAATAGCCAAATGGTAAGGCACCTGACTCTGACTCAGGGATGTGTAGGTTCGAGTCCTGCTTCGGCAGCCAAAAATCCAAAAATAGGGTAGAAATAGTTTCTACCCTATTTTTTTACTATTCATCATTTAGATTTAATGCACCGCTGCAAAAAATATATTCCATTTACTTTGATCTTTGCAAAGATGTTCTAAGGATTAAAATGCCAGACAGCATGCTTTTCTTATCTTTTCTGTAATTTGCTCATTAATGATTCTAAATTATGAATTGCAGATGCATATAATAATATTAATAAAATATAAAGCTCGCCAGTAGATTTTTGGATAATAAAAAGGATATAATAAATTAAATGAATTTTTAAGTGTATATAACTTTATTATTAGGTAGGGAGGGAAAGAAACATGAAAAAAATAAAGGGATGGGTTATAGGCATTATTGTTATTGCAATAATAGTTTTTTGGGGAATAGGCACATATAACGGGCTTGTATCTTCAAAGGAAAAAGTTACAAATGCTAATGCCCAAATACAGGAACAGCTTCAAAGAAGAAATGATTTAATCCCTAATCTTGTTAACACAGTAAAGGGCTATGCTGCACATGAAAAGGAAGTCATGGAAAGTGTTGCAAATGCAAGAGCAAAACTTGCTGGTGCTAAGGACATGAATGAACAGGCAGCAGCCAGTGATGAATTAAGCAGTGCTATTTCAAGACTTTTGGTTGTGGTAGAAAAATATCCAGATTTAAAAGCAGATGCAAATTTTAGAGCACTTATGGATGAACTTGCAGGCACAGAAAACAGGATATCTCAAAGAAGAAGGGATTACAATAATGTGACAGCAGCATATAATGCAAAAATAAAAAGATTTCCAACAGTTATAATTGCAAGAATGACAGGTTTTAATTCAATGCCGTATTTTGAAGCATCACCTAATGCTCAGTCAGCTCCAGATGTTAAATTTTAAGGAGGGCCTTTTAGATGAAATATTTTAAAAGGTTAGGCATAGTTTTCTTTTTGATATTTTATTCTTTTACTTCTGTTTGTTTTGCAAAACCTAAGTTCCCTGAACCAACACCAGATAAATATGTTAATGATTATACAGGAACTTTGTCAGAGGATACAAAAAATAAAATAATATCCTTAGGAAAAGACCTTTATGATAAAACCACAGCTGAAGTTGCGGTGGTTATCATAGATTCTACTGGTGATGAAAGTATTGAAGATTACGCAAATGACCTATTTGATAAATGGGGAATTGGAACTAAAGGCAAGGACAATGGAGTGCTTTTAATTGCAGCTATTAAAGATAGAAAAATGAGAATAGAAGTGGGGTATGGATTAGAAGGGGCTTTGCCAGACGGAAAAACAGGCAGAATAAGAGATGAATATATAACACCATTTTTTAAACAGGGTGATTATGATACAGGTATTTTAAAAGGATATATTGAAATATGTAAGGAAACAGCAAAGGAATATAATGTAACTCTTGATGATTTTGATAATAAATATAATGAAGGGGAGTATAACAATTACCCTGATAGAGATTATAATAATTCTAATCATGGTTCACCAGCAGGTTTAATTTTTGCTATTATATTATTTCTATTTATAGATGGGTTTGTATGTAGGGGGAAACTCTTAAGAACTATAATGTATTTTCTTTTTTGGGGTAATGGACCAAGAGGAGGAGGCAGAGGCGGCGGAAACTTCGGCGGCGGAGGCTTTGGCGGCGGCTCTTCAGGAGGCGGCTCCTCAAATGGCGGTTTTGGTGGAGGCTCCTCTGGAGGAGGAGGTTCTTCAGGAGGCTGGTAGCAGATGAAAAAAGGTATATTCCATTCATTTTGACATTTGCAAGGATGTTCTAAGGATTAAAATGCCAGATAAACTGTAGGGGACGGTTTTGACCGTCCCGCTCGCCTAAATTATGATCATCCTGCAAATGCCATAGAATGAAATTGTTACTGTGTGCTGGCACCGTTCTGTTCCCCCAAATTTCGCTCGTCCATCAACGGAACGGTCAAGACCGTTCCCTACATTTTATTAATTCTAAGAACATCTAAATGCTCACTTTATGTTCATTTTATATGTTTTTCTTATCCCTACTGTCTTTGCGCTTTTATAAAATTATGATATTCTGCAACAACCCCATTTTTAAAAGCTCCACCTGAGTCTTAGAATCACTTGATGATAAGTGAATGCCCTGTCATAAAATTGGTTTTTGGAATTTTTAACAAATCACATATAGTGGGAGCAATATCTCTTTGACTTATAATATTATTTGAATCTTTAAAATTCGTAGCATTTAAATCTGGTGATAATATAATAATTGGTATCTCGAGAGATTTTATATTACTATCACCATGACCTCCTTTATCCTTATGCCCATGGTCTGATGTAATTATTAGAGTATAATTATTTTTATAAAGAACCTCATATAAATTTTTTATTTCAGAGTCTATTTCATAAACTACCTCATCATATTCCTTTGATTTACCTCCAAATTTATGTCCTGCTCGATCAACTTTCATTGGGTGAACAACTAAAAAGTTTGGCGAATAATTTATAATTTGTTTTTCAGCTTCATAGAAAACTTTATCATCGTTATAATAATAAAAGTAGCCCTCATCTATGCTTATGCTATACAAATCTTTTAACCAGTAAAACCCGCAAGCTGCTGTTTTTAAATTGTTGCTTTTACACGCACTAAATAGATTAGGAGTTATTGAAGGTTTTAACCCCAAATTTGAAGTAATTCCATTTATATAGGTTTGGGAGCCAGTAAGGATTCTTTCGTATCCTGGTCTTGAAATAGATGGGGTTTCAGCCATAGCCCTGTAGTGTATTCCATTATTTTTATTTAACATTTCATTAATAAAAGGCATTTTTAAAGATGTATCATATCTCAGCCCATCAACTATAATGAGACATACTTTTTCATTTTTATAAAGCTTTGTATCTGCAACAGTATAAAACTCATTTTCAAATATATATAAAAAACTTGTTACAATAAAAAAATATATAAGTATGCAATAAAGAAAATTTTTTAGCTTCATATTATCAACTCCAATTTTTTGCCCGCTAATATAATTTTCTTCAATTTTGAATAAAATATATGTAGTTAATTAAGGTATATTTGGAACATTAATAAAAGAAAATCAGTAGAAGGGTTGTTATTTAATAAAAGTTATCTTATAATATTAAACAAGAGGTGATAAAGTGAAAAAAATAATAATAGTAGGCAGCGGTATTGCAGGTGTTACTGCAGCTGAAAACATCAGAAAAATCAATAGGGATGTAGAAATCAGCATCATAACAGATGAAAAGTTTTATCCATATAGCAGAATAAAATTAAGTAAATATATATGTAGGCCTTTTAATATAGAAGAATTATATCTTCATAAAGGCGATTGGTATAAGGAACAAAATATAAAAGTAGTATTATCAAGAGAATTAAACAAAATTATACCAGAAGAGAACAGTATAGTTTTGAGTAGTGGGGAAAAAATTACATACGATAAATTAATATTAGCAAATGGAAGCAGCAGTTTTGTGCCTCCAATTAGAGGAAATGAATTAAATGGCGTTTTTACAGTTAGAAAAGCTGAAGATATAAATAAAATAAATAATTATATAAATGAAATGAAGGTTAAAAATGTAACTGTAATAGGAGGAGGGCTTTTAGGTATTGAAGCTGCTTGGTCTATAAGGGAAAATAGCAATATTAATATAAACATAATTGAAGCATTGCCAAGACTGCTCCCAAGGCAGTTAGATGAAGAAGGTTCACAAATACTTGAAAACATAGTAAATGAAAACAACATAACACTTTATAAGGCATATGGAGTTAAGGAAATTAGCGGTAATAGCCATGTAGAAAAGGTTATCCTTGAAAATGGAAATGAAGTTATTTCTGATTTGGTTATTATTTCAGCAGGTGTAAGAAGCAATATTAAAGCTGCTTTAGATTCAAAAATAAATGCAAACAGAGGAATAATAGTTGATGACAGAATGAGGACAAATTATGATAACATTTATGCAGCAGGAGATGTTGCAGAGTTTAGTGGCAATGTATGGGGAATTTGGCCTGTTGCTATGGAGCAAGGGAAAGTAGCAGGGATTAACTCAGCTGGTATAGAAGCACATTATAATGAGATTACACCTTCAAATTTACTTCAAGTTATGGGTGTAAGTGTATTTTCTGCTGGTACAATTAATGATAAAGATGCTCAGGCTGTAAAATATGATGGTATTTATTCAAAACTTTTCTTTAAAGAGGGTCTTATTATTGGAGGAATAGTGATGGGAGATACTAAAAAGGGATTTAAAATAAAGACAGCTATAGAGCAAAGGAGAAACTTTAGTAAAGAGTTACTAAATAATGTTGATATAATGAAAATTATATAGATTTATTAAAATTTATTTAAGGGAGGCTTTTATATGGATAAGTATGTTTGTCCTGCATGCGGTTATATTTATGACCCAGAATTAGGAGACCCAGATAACGGAATAGCTCCAGGAACAAAATTTGAAGATATTCCAGATGATTGGGTTTGCCCAGTTTGTGGGCTTGCAAAATCAGAATTTGAAAAGAATTAGTAATTAGTAAAAAGGAGTCTGTTTCTAAATAGTTTTTATCAAACATTTAGAAACAGACTCCTTTTTTATTAACTTTTAAAATTAATGTGGATTTTTAGACTTAAAAATATTACTTTGCAGCCTCATTTAAGTCTTTCATTAAAGCATCAACATCTATTCCATGTGCGAGAGCACCCTGCTCTACATTTTCATATTGTGAAGCCATTCATCCAAAACATCCCATGCCATAGGATTGAAAGACGTCAACAGTTTTAGGGTATTTAGACACAATTTCTGTTATACCCATGTCTTTTGTTATCATATGAACACACCTCCATCTTTATTTTATGCCAAATAGATATTTTCTATAATGACTTTATGATGTATTA
>ENA-UOOR01000928-UOOR01000928.1-fermentation-metagenome-genome-assembly--contig:-NODE-928-length-37480-cov-7.042351_pt1 | contig 37480 bp, 29 predicted proteins | sample MGYA00245780_ERZ724029 | MGnify/ENA primary metagenome ERZ724029 (study PRJEB28704, sample SAMN03018315) | fermentation metagenome | biome: anthropogenic terrestrial biome; feature: soil; material... | reverse complement strand
ATCAGGGACGCGAGAGAATTCTGTGCAGAGCTCCTGATCCGGATCAGGGACGCGATCGACCGCTACCGAAGTGCTCCCCCCGACAGTCAAGGACCCCTTTGGTTGGTGAGCGAGGCGCACCTCCCCCAAGAGGGCCGTAGTGGGCCGCGCACGATTCGCCGTATGGGTTGACCCCCCGGGGGCGGTCCACCACGTCAAGCAGCTCATGAGCGCACGGCCGAAGGGCCTCAATCGCCTCCGTCGACACCCCATTTCGCTGGAAGGAGCGAGCCGATGCGCATCTACAACAGCAATGCAGGGTCGGAGACGAGGATCGCTTACGGCACCGAGACGATCGTCGGCCTGCGTCAGTTCGACGAGACCGCGCCGCTGGCGGCGTCTTTCGAGCCGGTCAACGCGCGGCTCCAGACCACCTTCACCGCGCGAAAGGATGCCGAGCGCGCACAGCTCCAGGCTCGGGTCCAGGTGCGCTTTGCCGACTGGAAGTTCGACCAGGAGGCGCGGGCGGCCTTCCGCGCCGCACAGACCGCCGACGGAGGCAAGACCGGCAAGATCACGCGGGCGCTCTTCCCCGACGGTCTCAACACGGTGGTCATTCCCTCCGGGCCCTCGCAGCACGCGGCCTCGGTGCAGCTCATCAACCGGGCCAAGGCCTGCACCACCTCCGGCGCCGAGAAGGTGCTCGGGGAGCACCTGCCGCGCATCGAGAAGGCGAGCGGGGACCTGAAGCTGGCGCTCGACGAGCGCGACAGGCTCGCGGCCGCGCGCGCCGTCGCCTTCACCGCCGAGGAGGTCGCCCGTGACGATCACGAGGCCGCCATCGACAAGCTGATGGGCGAGGTCCGGGCCCTCTACCCCAGGGACCGGAAGCGTTGGGATCTCATCTTCCCGACGCTCCCTTCGCGCCGCGCGCGCCGCGACGACGACGACGAGCCGACGCCCGAGCCTTCGGACGTCGATTGACCGGAAGCGCCCCGGCGGCGCCGCGCGTCCTTGACCATCGCGTGAGCGCCGGACTTGGGGTCGGGCACCGGTTATGCCGAGCGTAGAGGCGACCAGCGGGAGCCTCGGAGTCGAGGCACGCGCGGGTGATGCCTCAGGTCGGAGCTTCGTCCTCCATACATCGCGCTCGCGCCGAGAACGCGTGGCGGAGCTGGAGCTCCGCCTCCAGGTCACGCTCGTGCCGTTCAATGATGGAGCTCCGCCCTCCATCCGTGCGCGTGGCGAAGCTGGAGCCCCGCCCTCCAGCCGTCACGCTCGTGCCGATCAAAGACGGAGCTCCGCCCTCGATCCGTGCGCGTGGCGAAGCTGGAGCCCCGCCCTCCGGCCGTCACGCTCGTGCCGATCAATGACGAGCTCCGCCCTCTATCCGTCGCGGCTCGTTCCGTGAGGTGGACGGAGTGGAGCTGCGCCCTCCGTCCGTCGGGTCCGCGAGGAGAACGCCGGAAGAATGGAGGATGAAGCTTCGCCTTCGCCTGGGCGAAGAAGCGGGGAAAGCCCGTCTCCTGCCAACGGGCCTGCCTTGAGAGTCCGCATCCCGGCTATTCTCGGCCGCCCTGACGCAGGAGCCACCGATGAAGACCAGCAGAATTCTCGCCCCGACCGCCCTCTGCCTGTTCATGCTCGCCTGTGGCGACGCCGCAGATCCCGAGGACGTTGACGCTTCCGACGCCGGCGAGGTCGAGCAGCGCGACGCCGGCGGCGAGGTCTGCACGCATCCGATGAGCCAGGGCCTCTCCGAGCCGTGTTGCCTCGAGCATGGCGTCGATGCCTGCGGGGCGAACCTCTTCTGCGCGGCGTTCGACGGGCGCACGCAGCCGACCTGCTATCCCGAGCGCTCCCGGGTCGATCAGGCGACCTGCACCGCCGACCTGCAGTGCGTGAGCGGGTCTTGCAACACTACGGCGCAGGCCTGCAGGAGCCTGCCGGGCACGAAGTGCACCGCGGCGACAGGGTGTGCCGACGACCCGTCGGGACAGCGCTATGGCTGCAATGTCTCGGGCAATTCGACCTGTAAGTCCGTCGGCGACGGGGAGGGCGGCGACTTCTGCCTCGAAGACGGCGACTGCCTTGATCGCCACTGCGCCGACTACGCGTGCAAGGCGTCGATAGGCAGCTCCTGTGATGACGGAGAGGACTGCCTGGCAGGCGTGTGCGCTCAGTGCAGTCTCTCGAGCGTGCGCTGCATGGATCCTTATCACTACAGGGAATGCCTCACCGCATGCCGCACCAGCGGGGGGGGCGCGTACTACGCAGTCAACTGCGAGTAGCTGAGCGACCAGGCGGACGCGACGCCTCGCTCCCTCGTGTTCGCGCCCACGTGGCGGAGCTGGGTCTCCGCCGTCCATCTATCCCGCCCTCGATCCAATCGCGCTCGCGCAGATCAGGTGCTGGAGCTGGAGATCCGCCCTTCGTCCTCAATCCGTCCGAGCAGCCGTAAGAGTCCGTCGAGCAGCGTGAGCGGATGCGGCGGGCAACCGGGGAGGAAGAGGTCGACCTTGATCTCCGGCGGGATCCCCAGCACCTCGGGCGAGCCGGCGTAGGGGCCGCCGCTGATGGCGCAGGCGCCGACCGCAATCACCACCCGCGGCTGCGGGGTCGCCTGCACGGTGTCGATCAGGGCCTGGCGCATGTTGGCGCTCACCGGGCCGGTGATGACGACGCCGTCGGCGTGCCGCGGCGAGGCGACGAACTGGATGCCGAAGCGGAAGAGGTCGAAGACGTTGATGCCGAGCACGTTGAGGTCGGCCTCGCAGGCGTTGCAGCCGCCGGCCGAGACCTGTCGCAGCTTGAGCGAACGCCCGAACAGCTTGCGCAGCTTCTCGTCGAGCGCGGCCGCGAGCTTGGCTTCACCGCCGTCGACCAGCAGCTCCTCGCGGGTGCGGGTCGCCAGCCGGTGATCCTGGCCGAAGCGCAGCGCGCCGCTCTCGCAGGCGCTGCTGCAGGCCGGGCAAAACAGGCAGGCGCCCAGGTCGATGCGCGGCGGGTGCATCTGCAGCGCGCCGGTCGGGCAGCTCTCGGCGCAGGCCGAACAGTCGGCGGCGCACTTGGCCGCGTCGATGATGGGGCGGCCGCGGTAGCGCTCGGCGAGCTTGGGCGTCTCCTTCGGGAACTTGAGGGTCCGGTGGCCCTGCTTGAGCCGGTTCTTCAGGATTTCGAGCATGGCGTCGGTTCTACAGGTCGTGGCCGCAGTAGGAGAGGTTGAAGCTCTTGTTGCAGAGCGGGAAGTCCGAGATCTGGTTGCCGCGCATGGCGAACGCGAGGCCGAACCAGTTGTGGAACGAGGGGTCGATGATCTTGTAGGCGGCGAGCCCGCCCTCGGCGTTGGTCAGGGCGACGTGGGCGACCTCGCCGCGCCAGCCCTCGGTCAGCGCGACGGCGATGCGCCGGGGCTGCAGCTTCTCGGCCCGAACCGAGACCGGGCCGGCGGGCAGGCCGTGGACGAGCCGCTTGATGGCCTCGACCGAGGACTGGCACTCGAGCCAGCGCACGCGCCCGCGCGCGAGGACGTCGCCGGTCTCGAAGGTGGCCGTCTCGGCGCTCACCTCGCTCCAGGCGCCCACCGGGTGGTCCTTGCGAACGTCGCGCGGGCAGCCGGCGGCGCGCGCGGCGGGGCCGACCAGGCCGAGCCGGTCGGCGACCTCGCGGCTGACGACCCCGGTGCGCTCGAAGCGCGAGAGCACCGACGGGGTGTCGAACATCATCGCGGCGGTCTCGTCGACGTGCTCGGCGGCCTTCGACAGCCGCCCGAGGAAGCCCTCGATCTGGCGCGGCTCGAGATCGAACCGGACGCCGCCCACCTGCACCAGGCTGCGGCCGAAGCGGTTGCCACACAGCTCGAGCGAGAGGTTGAGGAACTCGCCGCGCAGGCGCCCGAAGTACGAGGCCGCCGGCAGGTAGCCCACGTCACCGGCGAGCGCGCCCATGTCACCCGCGTGGTTGGCGAGCCGCTCGAGCTCGAGGCCTATCGCGCGGACGAAGTGGCCGCGCGCCGGGACCTCGAGCTCCGCGAGCGCCTCGAGCGCCATCGCGTAGGCGGTGGCGTGCCCGACGCTGGTGTCCCCGGCGAGGGTCTCGGCGATGACGAGCCGGCGCGCGGGCGAGGCGCCGAGCAGCAGGGCCTCGGCGCCGCGGTGCTGGTAGCCGAGGTGGATCTCGAGGGTGACGACCTCCTCGCCGCAGCATTGGAAGCGAAAGTGCCCGGGCTCGATGACCCCTGCGTGCACCGGGCCGACCGCGACCTCGTGGATGCCCGGGCCTTCGACCCGGAAGAAGGGGTGAGCCGGCGGCGGGCTCGGCGAGCCCTTCTCGAGCGCAAGGTGGCGGCGCAGCGGCTTGAGCCAGGGGTGGCCCTCGGGCCGGATGCCGTGGAGCTCGAAGATCTCGCGCTCGAAGGCCTGGGCCTGCGGCGCCTCGGCGCTGAGCGCGGTGTAGCCCCCGGACTGGATGCGCCCGCGCATCACCGCGAGCTGGCCGACCGTGTCGTCGGTGAGCACGGCGAACAGCTCGGGCTCCTCCTCGACGGTGGCGACGAAGAGCGCGCTGAGGCGGGCGCCCGAATCCATCGCGCCCAGGCAGTGGCCGCGGAAGGCGTCGGGCTCGAGCCGCGGCACCTCGTCGAGGGCGAGGGCGACGCCGTTCTTGGTGAGAGCCGAAGGGCCGGCGAGCGAGGGGGCAGCTTGGGCCAGGGGGGTCACCATTAGCCTCCGAGCAGGCCAGCGGCCTGCTTGAGCAGGTCGGAGAGGAAGGGCGGAATCCACACGCCGAGGACGAGCACCGCGGCCAGCAACGCGAGCGACGGCGCGATCGAGCTCAGGGGCTCGCGCTCGGGCTTCTGGCCGTCGTCGGCCGGCTTGCCCTGAGCCATCGGCAGCAGCACGCCGGCCATGCCGAGGAAGGCGATGGCGAGCAGCGCGGCAAACAGGCCGCCGAGCCAGCCGTTGGCCTCGAAGGCCTTGACGAAGATCAGGTACTCGCTGACGAACGGGCCAAACGGCGGCGAGCCCCCGATGGCGAGCATCGCCAGGACGAGCAGCGCGCCGGTCATCGGCAGCCTCCGCGCCGCGCCCCGCACCTCGGCGGCGCGGGTGGTGCCGTAGGTCTGCAGCAGGTTGCCGGCGAGGAAGAAGAGGCCGGCCTTGGTGAGCGAGTGGTTGACCGCGTGGAGCATCGCCCCGAAGGTCGCCGCCCCGCCCACGCCGATGCCCGCGGCGATGATGCCCATGTTCTCGACGCTCGAATAGGCGAGCAGGCGCTTGTAGTCGCGTTGACCGACGATGAGGGCGGCGGCGACGCCGAGCGAGACGAAGCCCAGGGTGAGCAGCAGCGTGCGCGCGAAGGCGTCGGCGCCGGCGGCGGTGCACACCTGGTAGAAGCGCAGGATGCCGAGCAGCGCGCAGTTGAGCAGCGCGCCCGACAGCAGCGCCGAGACCGGCGAGGGGGCCTGGCTGTGGGCATCCGGCAGCCAGGTGTGCAGCGGGGCGAGGCCCATCTTCGTGCCGTAGCCCACGATGGCGAGGACGAAGGCGGCCTTGAGCCAGGGCAGCGCCAGGCTCTTGCCGCTGGCGGCGAGCGCGCCGAGCACCAGCGGCGGGGTCGGCTCGACGGCCGAAGCGGCGATGCCGAGGAAGAAGGTGCCGAGCAGCGCGAGGGCGATGCCGACCGAGCAGATGAGCAGGTACTTCCAGGCCGCCTCGAGCGCGGCGCGGCGGCGGTGGAAGTAGATGAGCGGGGCGCTCGCGAGCGTGGTCGCCTCGACCGCGGCCCACATCAGCGCGAGGTGCTGGGTGACCGTCACCAAGGTCATCGCGGCCAGAAACCAGAGCAGGAAGGGCACGTAGCGATCGATCGCCACATCGTCCTCCGCGTGCGCGCGCAGGTAGGAGACCGAGTAGATCGAAGCCGCGAGGAACAAGGCGCTCATCAGCGAGAGGAACAGCAGGCCGAGCGCGTCGAGGGAGAGGAAGAACCCCACGCTCGAGGGCCGGAAGAGCCAGAACGAGGCGGTGAGCGCGAGGTGCGCCGAGGCCGTGCCGACCAGCAGCCAGAGCTGCTGGCGAAGGTCGCGCATCAGCCAGGCGAGGGCGCCGAGCAGGGCGGGGAGAAAGATGACGAGAGCGAGCAGCATGGTCGTCCGCAGAGGCAACGAGGCAACAACTGAAAACTGGAGAACTCGGAACTCGGAAACCGCCGACTAGTCCCTGAGCGTGCTCAGCTCGTCGGTGTCGATGTTGTCGAACTCGCGGCTGATGTGATGGATGGCGATCCCCATCACGAAGACGCCGACCAGCACGTCGAGCAGGATGCCCAGCTCGACGACGAAGGGCATGTCGCGGGCCAGGCACTGGCCAAAGACGTAGATCCCGTTTTCGAGCATCAGGTAGCCGAGCACCTGGGTTATCGCCTTGCGGCGGGAGACGATGACCAGGAAGCCGAGCAGCAGCGTCGCCAGCGCCACCGGTACGAGCAGCGTCGCCGGCGCGGGCCGCGGCAGGGTGAGCACGCTGCCCATCCAGAAGGCGACCCCGACCATCACCGCGCCGATGAGCACCGAGGTGTGCAGGCTGATGAAGGGCTCGACCTCACGGCGCACGTTGGCGGTGCGCATCGTGCGCAAGAGCAGCCCGGGGATGATTACCGCCTTGAGCAGCAGGGTGCCCAAGCTGAGCAGGCCGACGTGCAGCAGCGCGTCCCAGCTCGTGCGGGCCGCGAGGGTTATCGGCAGCAGCGCGAGGAGGCCGCCCTGCACCGCGACCGCGCGGATGGCGGCGCCGAGCCGGCTTGTCGCCAGGACATAGACGCCGAGCAGGAGCACCGCGAGCAGGATCAAGTCTGCATAGGCCGTCATGCATGACCCCGGTAGAGGAGGATGGCGACGCCGATGGTGGCGATGACCGAGGCGCCGATGAGGAACTGAGGCACGCGCACCAGCCGCAGGCGCGCCATCACCGACTCGACGCCGCCGACGAGCGCGGCCAGGGCGAGCTGGCCGCCGACCATCGCCGCGGCGCCCGGGAGCAGGTCGAGGGTGGAGACGGGCACGAGGAGCTGTACGAGCAGCGCCCCGAATACGAAGAGCTTGACCGCGCCGCCGTAGACGATGAAGGCGAGGTCGGGCCCGGAGTGATCGAGCACCATCACCTCGTGGACCATCGTCAGCTCGAGGTGGGTGTTCGGGTCGTCGACCGGGATGCGCGAGCACTCGGCGAGCAGCACCACGAAGAGCGTGGCGGCGGCGATGAAGTAGACCGGGCGCGCCGCGCCCCAGTCGGCCCACGGCAGCGCGCGCAGCGCCTCGGTGAGCGAGAACGCGCCGGCGGGGATACAGACGATGGCCAGGGCGAGGAAGAGCGCCGGCTCGGCGAGCGAGGAGAAGGTCGCCTCGCGGCTGGCGCCCATGCCCTCGAAGCTCGACCCGGTGTCCAGGGCCGCGGCCATGGTGAAGAAGCGGCCCAGGCCAAGCAGGTAGGCAAAGGCGATGACGTCGCCGCCGAAGGCGAGCGGGGCGGCCGCGCCGGTCAACGGCACGAGCAGCCCGGCCGCGAGCGTGGTCGCGAGGCCGATGATCGGGCCGGCGCGAAAGACCCAGCTCGTCGTGCGGCTGTAGACCGCCCCCTTGCGCAGCAGCTTCCAGAGGTCGAAGTAGACCTGCAGCAGCGGCGGGCCGTTGCGGCCGGCGAAGAAGGCCTTGACCTTGTTGATGACACCGAGGCTCAGCGGCGGCAAAGCGAGCAGCAGAGCGACGTGGAGCAGTGTCTCGATCATGCGGCGGTTCCCCTGGCGGATGGCCGGATGCCCGTCATTGCGCAAGCTGCCAGGCGAGCAGGGCGACGAGGGTGACGAGGATGTAGACGAGGTAGAGGTGCAGCTTGCCGTGTTGGAGGAAGCGCACGCGGCCGAGCATGTCGATCAGCCGGCGGGCGGCCGGGACGAGCAACTGCTCCCCGGCGAGATCGCCCATGCGCTCCTCGACGCGCGCGCTTTCGGGGAAGAAGCCGCGAGGCGCATCGAGCCGTCCGTGGCGCGGCAGGAGCGCGGCGAAGGGGGCGAGTAGCGGCTGCGAGAAGCTGGCGGCCGTGTACTGCATCCGCGCCGTGGGCTCGGCGTAGGCGCAGCCCCAGGTGGCCGCCTGCTCGACCGGGCGGCCGCGCAACAGCCAGCGGCGCAGCAGCGCGAGGGCGCCGACCAGGGCGAGCAGGACGAGCGCGGCGCGGGTGAGCGGCAGCAGGGCGCCCGCGTCGATGGCGGCGCCCGAGGGCAGCCCGGCGATCGCGACGGCGGCCGGGGTGACCAGGGCGAGCCCGGCCATCGGGAAGACCCCGAGCAGCAGGCAGAGCGCGGCGGCGACGAACATCGGCACGCGCATCGAGGCACCCGGCTCGTGGGCGTGCTCGGCGATGTTCGTCCGAGGCTCGCCGAGGAAGACGACGCCATAGGCGCGCACGAAGGTGGCGGCGGCCATGCCGCCGACCAGCGCGAGGCCGGCGATGGTGGCGATGCCGAAGACCGCGCCGCTGCCGGGCAGCGAGGCGCCGCCGCGGAAGGCGCCGAGGTAGATGAGCCACTCGCCGACAAAGCCGTTGAAGGGCGGCAGGCCGCTGATGGCCACGGCGCCGAAGAGGAAGGCGAGGGCGGTCTGGGGCATGCGGCGGCGCAGGCCACCGAGCGCGTCGAGCTGACGGGTGCCGGTGGCGTGGAGGATCGCGCCGGCGGCCTGGAACAGCAGGCCCTTGAACAGGCCGTGGTTGAGCACGTGCAGCAGCGCGCCGGCGTAGCCGAGTGAGGCGAGCGCGGGCTGGCCGTGGGCCTGGCCGAGCAGGCCGAGCCCGATGCCGAGCGTGGCGAGGCCGACGTTCTCGACGCTCGAATAGGCGAGCAGGCGCTTGAGGTCCTGCCCGCCGAGGGCGTGCATCACCCCGGTCATCGCCGAGACGAGGCCGATGGCGATGAGCAGGCCGCCCCACCAGGCCTGTGGCAGGCCGAGGAAGCCCAAGGTGCGCAGCAGGCCGTAGAGGCCGAGCTCGATCATCGCCCCGCTCATCAGCGCCGAGACATGGCTCGGGGCCGCCGGGTGCGCGTCGGGCAGCCAGACGTGCAGGGGCCAGAAGCCGGCCTTGGTGCCGAAGCCGACCAGGGCGACGAGGAAGATGGCGCCCGCGCCCGGGGCCGCGCCCGCGGCGGCGATCGCGTCGAAGTCGAAGCTGCCCGCGTGCTGGGCGAGCATCGCGAAGAGCGCGAAGAGGAAGGCGACGCCGACGTGGGAGGCGATGAGGTAGGTGATGCCCGCGCGGCGCACCTCGTCGCGCTCGTCCTCGAAGGTGACGAGGAAGAAGGCGCTCAGCGACATCACCTCCCAGGCCATGAGGAAGAGGACGCCGTCGCGGGCGAGCACGACTGCGGCCATCGAGGCGACGAGCAGGTTGAAGAGCGCCGCGGGCACCGCGAGCCGGCGCTGGCCCGCGTAGCCGGCCAGATAGCCGCGGCCGTAGACCGCGGCGAGCCCGGCGACGAGGAAGACGCAGAGCAGGAAGAAGGCGCTCAGCGCATCCACTCCGAGGTGGAAGCCTCCGACCGGCAGGCTCCACGCGAGCCGCAGACCGGACGCGCCGCGGGCGCTTTCCCTAGACAGCGCGAGCCCAGCGCCCGCGAGCCCGACCGCGCAGGCGGCAAGAGCGCCGAACGAACCGGCGGCGAGCGCGGCGCTGTCGCGGCGGAAGAGAAGCAGGGCGGCGAGCGCGCTCGCGAGCAGAAGTGCGAGCGCGACGAGGAGGAGGACCAGACCTATCGACATGGCTGTTTGCAGGGGATGGGGACGAAGTGGGAGGAGCTCGTGTGACGTGAGCTCGGAAGCCCCGATAGCAAGAGACCTAACCGGCATGCAGGTGCCGGGATTCCGAGGGAGCCCTCAATCCTCCGGCAAGCTCCTGGGAGCCAGCACGGGGTCGGCTCGCAAGATTGAGGGGGTGCGAGCAGGCGCACGGCTTCGGATTCGCGCCAAACGAGCAGGCGGGCCGCAGCCCGCGCGCTTGAGTCCATCTTTCGGGTCCGCGTGTCGCGCCGCCCCGCGGCCGACGCGCGCCTCCAGGCCAGCTCGGTGCCGGATGCTTGGCGCCGGCCCAGCCGGCGGGTGCTTCCCACAGAGGAGAGTCCGGGCCCGAGAAACGCGCGCAGACTGCCATGAAGGCTCTGTGGAGTCCAGAACAGCAGGTGCGGTCGGTCGGGCGCCGGAGCGCCTGCCTCTCGGCCTCGGGACAGGCGGGGGGCGCAGTCTGCCTCGGTCCGAAGGGTCAGGGGACGCGTCTGCGGCCCGCGATCAGGCCCAGCGCGAAGGCGGGCAGGAGGCCAAGAGGCTGGGGGCGACGCGGAGCGTGGGCGGGAGGTCTGAGGAGCGCGTTCGAGCTTGGCGCCACCGAGCAGGAGGATCATCGCTATCCACAGCCGCAGGTGAGCAGGATGATGGGGCTGCCGAGCGCCGCGGGAGCTGACTTCGTAGCGAGGCGTGCGGTTGGCGTAGAGCGAGAGCAGCCAGGAGACGAGGACCTGGACGAGCACGCCGGCGACCGAGCCAGGCGTGACCGAGGGCCGGGCGAGCAGTTTCGTTTGAGCTCCTCGCGTCGCCCGCCCGCGCCGTCCACGAGCCTTTTCAGCCTCGACTCGTTGCCCGGCCTTCGACACCTCGTCTATAGTCCCCGGCGTTTGCTTTGCGCCCGAGCGCTCAGGAGCGCCGGGACGCGCCGCATCCTTTCCATCAACCCTTCACACGACGGGGCTCCTATGTCCGAACTCATCGACGTCCTGCTGCTGCTCGCCCTGCCTGCCTCCGGCAAGTCGGAGGTCCGCAAGTACCTCGCCAAGTTGTCCCCCGAGAAGTGCCGCGAGGACTTCCTGATGGGCCCGACGGTTCAGCTCGACGATTACCCGTACGTCCACCTGATGCGCACGATCAGCCAGGAGCTGCGCAAGCGCGACCAGGACGGCCTCTTCTTCGACTCGGACGAGCTGCCGATGAAGGAGCCCAAGGATTGGGGCACGCTCATCGAGCTGGTCAACGAGGACTTCGACGACCTGATGAAGAAGACGAAGGCCGAGCCGAAGTCGGCCGGCGAGTGGATGCTCGAGCGCTTTGACAACGCGCGCGCGAAGGTCGGCGCGCCCGCGGCGTTCAAGCCGATGCCCGCGGAGATCCGCAAGCAGCTCGTCGACGCGATCGAAAAGGAGTCCTCGGACCTGCTGCGCGACAAGAACGCGACCATCCAGGAGACCGCGGGCAAGACGATCGTCATCGAGTTCGCCCGCGGCGGCAAAGACGGCTCCTCGATGCCGCTCGCAGCGCCCTACGGCTACCAGCACTCGCTGTCGCTGCTCAGCGACGACATCCTCTCGCGGTCGGCCATCTGCTACGTGTGGGTGACGCCGGAGGAGTCGCGGCGCAAGAACATCGAGCGGGCCAAGCCGCAGAAGGCCGCCTCGACCTTCCTCTCGCTCAATCACGGCGTGCCGATGGCGGTGATGATGAACGAGTACGGCTGCGACGACATGGCCTACCTGCTCGAGACCTCGGGCAAGGCCGACTCGGTCAAGGTAGAGACGCGCGGCAAGGAGTTCTTCCTGCCGGTCGCCCGCTTCGACAACCGCGAGGACAAGACCACCTTCGTCCGCGCCGATCCGAGCGAGTGGAAGCCCGAGGACGTCAAGGCGCTGCACGACGGGCTCGCCGCGGCCTTCCAGCGCGTCGCCAAGGCGAGGGCTGCTGGCTAGTCCTCAGGTTCGAGAGCCCCAAGTGAAGACAGGCCCTCGTCGCCCTCCCGGCGCCGAGGGCCTTGTCGACTCTGGCGGGCGGCTTCAGGGCGCGGAGGCGCGCTCCTCAGGGTGCTCGGGGGGGAGGGGGAAGGGCGCCACCATTGAGAGGGATGAGGAGGTGAGGCGTCGCTTCTCGAGAACAAACGGGGCGGCGTCGGCCGCCGCCCCGCTCGGATAACGAGAGCCTGCTTCGCGGGCGCGGCTAGCCGGACTTTCGCATCGGCTCTGTGGTCTCGCTCGCACCGTCGGGCGCGGTCTGGGCCTGCGCGGGCGCGGCCTCGGAGGCCGGCACCGGGACAGCCGCCTTGCGCCTCTTTTCGAGGGCCGGGCCAACCGAGAGCACGACGATCGCGAAGATGATCATGCCGGCGCCGACGAGCTCGGGAGCCCCAGGCCACCGACCGCCACCGAAGATGGCCAGGGCGAAGCTGGCGGTCACGCCGGCGAGCAGGCTCGAGGCGCGATTGACCGGCACGCAGTAGGTGTTCTCCTGTTTGCCGAGCAGCACGAGGCCGCCGAAGATCCCGGTGCCCTCCGACAGCACGCCGATGAGGAGCGCGATGGCCACCACGGCGGCGCCGTGATCGAAGAACTCGGTGAAGCCGCGGCTGACGGCCTCGGCTCCCGCGCCTTGGCCGAAAATGGCGAAGGTGCCGAGGACGAGCAGCAGCACCGGCGTCGCCGACATGTGCTCTTCGACGAAGTAGCGCGTGGTCGCCGCCGCGTCATCCGACTTGGCGAGCCGGCTCATGAAACGCAGGCGAACGAAGTACGCGAGCAAGTAAACCGCGAGGTCGATGCCGGCGGCCACGGTCATCTTGTAGCTGCCCTGGCCGAAGAAGAAGCTGACGAAGAGCGAGCCGCCCGTCAGCGCCAGCGCGATCCACGAGAACCAGCGCACCCGCCGCCCGCTGATGGCGTCGACGATCGGGGCGAGGGCGAGCACGCCTCCCCGCAAAAGCAGCATCATGAAGACGATCGAGATGCCGCCGAAGGTATAGGCAAGGGTGGTGGTCGGGATGATTGCAGCCGAGCAGACACCGGACAGGAAGGTCCACTTGCCGGGCCACGGGACGCTGATGCCGAGGATCTTGCGGCGGCCGGCGTGCTTCCACCAGCCCATCGCGCTCAAGAAGATGATCATCGCCACGAACGAGGCGATGGCGGTGATCGGCAGCAGCTCGAAGCCCGCAATGCCCTTGGACTTCGAGAGGTGCTTCGTCAGGGCGCTGTAGGGGACGTAGGCCGCGAAGTAGCCGAAAGCAAACCACCAGATGCTGACTGCCGCTGTCTTCTGCTTTGGCGCGATCATCGGACCATCCTCTCGCCCCGCCCTGCTGATTGCAAAGAAAAGTGCGTGCACTACTTCGCACTGTTTGTGCAAGCGCGAAAGAGGGCCGATGGGCTGCGAAGCGCGGGGCCGCCTAAGCGGGCTTGTCCTCGGGGTTTTCTGCCTCGGCTCGGGAGGGTCGAAGACCTCGCTTTCAGGCGACAGCTTTGGCAGGGCGCTGAGCTTGCCGGGCTTGCGGGCGCCCGGGCCCGGGACGCAGCCTCGACCGCCGATGGCAAACAAACCCGTCGAGAGCCCAGACAGAAGCGCTCGCCTTCATGTGAGGGCGCTATCACTCGCGGAAACGGGCTTGCTCGGAGGCAAGCCATGGGGCCGGGCGGGCCGGCGCCCCCCAGGTCGCCCGGTAGCCTATCGAAGGTCGTCAGAGGGCGAAGCGCGCCGCGTCCTGCCGCTTGAAGACGAGCCCGAGGCCAGCCCGCGCGAGGTTGGGCTCGAGGGCGCCGCCGAAGGGCTGGGGCGTGCCGTCGAAGAGCATCTGCTCGATTCGCGCGTGATCGTGGAACCACTCGAGGTGCCGCACCGGTTGCGCCGAGCAGGCGGCGAAGAGCGAGAGCGCCGGCGCGCAATGAGTCGAAAGCGGCAACCCGAACGCCTCGCAAAGCGCGGCGACCTTGGCAAAGCCGGTGAAGCCTCCGCAGCGGGTCACGTCGGCTTGGAGCACGTCGACCGCGCCGGCTGCGAGCATCCTTCGAAAGTAGTTGGAGTGGAACCCGTACTCGCCCGCGGCGATGTCCATGCCGGCCGGCGAGCGGTCGCGCACGAGCCGCAGGCCCTCGAGATCGTCCGAGCTGACCGGTTCCTCGAACCAGCTCACGCCGACGTCGGCGAATAGCGAGGCCATGGCGAGCGCCTCCTTTCGACCGTAGGCGCCGTTGGCGTCGACGAAGAGCTCGCAGCTCGGGCCGATGGCGCTGCGCGCCGCGGCGACGCGGTCGGGATCCTCCTCCGGGGCCCTGCCGACCTTCATCTTCACGCGCGAGATGCCTTGGGCGACCCAGCCGGCGAGTTGGCCCTCGAGCTCGGGGATGGAGTAGGAGGTAAAGCCTCCGCTCCCGTAGACGGAGACGCGCGGGCGAACCCGGCCTAGCAGGGTGGCGACCGACACATCGAGCAGGCGGGCCTTGAGGTCCCAGAGCGCGAGGTCGACGGCCGAGATGCCCATGGCGCTCAGGCCACAGTAGCCGTGGTTGCGCACCTCGCGCCGCATGGCGAGCCAAACCTCCTCGACGGCCATCGGGTCGCGACCCTCGACCACCTGGTTGAGCCGAGCGTTGACAAGGCGGGCGACCGCAGCGTCGGCGTAGGTGTAGCCGATGCCGGCCGTGCCGTCGGCCAGCACTTCGACGAGCACGAGAGTGGTCTTCTCCCACGCCAGGGTGCCGTCTGACTCCGGGCTGTCGGTGGCGATCGCATAGGCCGACGCTTCGACCTTCTCGATGATTGGTCCGTCGTGGAATCGCGCCATGGCCTGCTCTCCTGGCAGTCCGATTGCCAAGGCCGCGCGGGCTGCGCTCAGGCGTCGGCTTGGACTCCACTCAGACGATAGAGACGCGCCGTGGGGCCGAAAAGCCACCGAAAGACGAAGGCCGCCCGGGCGTGCTGCCCGAGGCGGCCTGAAAGGCGAAAAGGGGGGCGCAGGGCTCAACCCGCGGCCGGAACCGCCTGGACCCGCCCCTTCTGCTGGCGGCGCAGCGTCTCCTCGATCTCGGTGTTGACCGCGGCGATCAGGTCGGCCTTCTCTCGATACGGCAGGAAGGCGCTCTTGAAGGAGAAGACGAGCATGGTCACCAAGTCCTCGAGCGTAAAGCCAAGATGCTTGTGCAGCAGCCACAGCTCCTTGGTCATCGTGGTGTCGGTGATCAGGCGGTTGTCGGTGTTGACCGTTACCCGGAGGCCATAGTCGAAGTAGAAGCGGATGGGATGGTTGGCGAGGTCAGAGACCGCGCCGGTCTGTACGTTGGAGCTGGGACAGACCTCGATGGGGATGCGGTGGTCGTTGACGTAGTTGAGCAGATCGCCATCCTCGCGCAGCCGCACGCCGTGTCCGATACGGTGGGCGCCGACCAGGTGTAGCGCCTGGGCGATCGACTCGGGCCCGTAGGCCTCGCCGGCGTGGCAAGTGCAGTTGACGTTGTTGTTGAGGATGAGCTGGAAGGCCGACTTGTGGTCCTTGGCCGGGAAGTCGTATTCGGCACCGGCGAGGTCGAAGCCCTTGACGCCCTTGTTCTTGTAAGCGACCGCGAGCTCGGCCTGGCGCATCGAGGATTGCGGGTTGATGTGGCGGATTCCGCAGATGATGACCCCGCTCTTGATGCCCACCTCGTGCTTCGCGTCGCGCAGGCCTTCGAGGACTGACTCGAGGATCTGGGTCATCTTCAAGCCGCGCTGCTGATGCAGGGCGGGCGAGTAGCGCACCTCGAGGTAGCGCACGTTCTCGGCGGCCGCGTCGAGGGCCAGCTCGTATGCCGAGCGGTAGAGCGCCTCCTCGGTTTGCAGGACCGAGAGCGTCACGTCGAACGCGACCAGGTACTCCTCGAGGCTGTTGCAGACTTGCCCCATGTGGATGGCCCGGGCGAGCTGTTCCTCGTTCTCGGCCGGCAGCTTGACCTTCTGGCGTTCGGCGAGCTCGAGAATGGTCTTGAGCCGCATCGAGCCGTCCAGGTGGCAGTGCAGGTCGGCCTTGGGCAGCGCCCGCAACAGCTCCTCGGTGACCTCCATCGCTGGCGGCGGGGCAATCGTCGCGCGTCGGGCAGTAGAGGGTATCGCCTGCTGCTCGTGCTCGTTCTGGGACATCGCAACTCCTCGTCGATCAGGCTGCAAAACTAGCCAAAAGGTTATCGGGCAATAGTAGGGTGCCCGCGCCGCCGATGCTACTTTTGCAACAAAGCCGCCTCGCCTACCTCGAACAGTCGACGACGTAGCGGGCTTTCCCGCTCGCCGCGGCCCCGGCGCTCGGCAGAGTGCGCTTGGCGCGAGGGCCGGGCAAGCCGCGCGCCGCGCGGCCCGCCGCATACTTGAGCGCTGCCCGACTGGGCAGGCGCCGGATCCTGGAAATGTTGGCGAGCCGACGTATGATCCGCCCCGTGCGTGCCCAGCTTGAGCTGCCCCTGGCCCGGCCCGAGAGGCCGTCAGTCGATGTCGCCGACCCGATGGCCGAGCTCCAGATCGAGGTGGGACCGGAGGCTTGTCCCTTCGAGATTGCCGACGAGCCTCAAGGTCGCCCGCGGGCTCCTTCGTCCAAGGCGCAGGTGCTCGAACGGGCGCGCGAGATGGCGAGCGCCATCTCGGAGCAGCTCGACAGGCCGGTCCGCCTGTGCGTGACCGACAACCGCTCGACGATGCTCTCGTACCGGCGCAGTCAGCAGGTCCTGTCGGTGCGGGTCCACCACATGTTTCTCGCCGCGCCGGAGAGCGTCGTGCGCGCGGTCGCCGACTACGCGGGGCGCGGGCGCAAGGAGGCTGGCCGGATCATCGACCAGTTCGTCCGTGCGAACAGCGGGCAGATTCGTCGCGACGCGGGCGGAGGCCGCGCCGCGCCCCCGCTGGTCGCCAAGGGCAAGATTTGGGACCTGCAGGAGATCTTCGACCGGCTCAACGCGGTCTGCTTCGAGGGCCGAATCGACGCGCGCATCGGCTGGGGGCGCGCGTCGACAGGAAGGCGGCGGCGCACGATCCGCATGGGCGTCTACGACCATCTCGGACGCACGATTCGAATCCACCCGGGGCTCGATCGCCCCGAGGTGCCGGGCTTTTTCGTCGCCTACATCGTCTTTCACGAGATGCTGCACCAGGCGGTCCCCGCGAAGCAGCGCGGAGGGCGTCGCCAGCACCACGGCCCCGAGTTTCGCGCGCGTGAGCGCGACTACCCTGACTACGAGCGCGCGCTCGCCTGGGAGCGCGAGAACCTGGGCCTGCTGCTGGGCAAGGTCCCCATGCGCGCCCGGCGGGCGGCCTGACGGGCTAGCTTAGAGACGCCGCTCGGCGAACCAGACGAGATCGACGAAGGCGTTGACCAGAGCGTCGTTGCCCTCGGTCGCAACCGCAGTGACCCAGTGGCCGCGCTTCCAGAAGACGACGGTGACCGGGCCGCGGCGGGCCATCGAGAGCTGGGCGCGGTGGCGCACGATGGTGGCGGCGGTCGAGGGGATGGCCTCGGCGAAGAGCGGCAGCAGGAACAGCGTCAGGCGTGAGTCCTCGGTCGCGTAGTGGGCGACCGAGACCAGGTGCCCGTCGAGCGTGGCGGTCCCGCCGCCCTTGAGGCGGGCTCGCGGCTCGAGCGAGGGGAGGGGACGCCTGGGCGGAAACCCGGCCTGGATAAGGCGCATCTCGAGCTTGTCCGAGCCGTCGAACGCGCCCCGCGCCGCGCGCTGGTGCAGGCGGGCCAGCTCCTCGGCGACGTCGGTGCCCTGGACGACGGCCTGCTCGGCGGCCGTCTCCTCTTTGTTGAGGACGATGAGGACGGCGGCGAAGGCGACCAGGCCGAAGACGAGGAGCACGCCGAACTTGAAGAGCTTGTCACCGGAGCTTTCCATGGGCTCGGATTCTAAGCGCGCCTGCGCGAACGGCGCGAAAAACGCGGCCGTCAAGGATGCCGCTAGCAGCCCGGGTGGCCGACGGGCCAGAAGGCGCTTGCAGTTCCGGCAGCTTTCGAGCAAGAGTTCTCAGCGCTTTTCTCAGGCCGCGAGGCCGCCCGCTTCGGTCGGCCCGTCTTTGAGGAGATTCCCCATGCGAGTCATCAACTTCAACGCCGGTCCCGCTGGTCTTCCTCTCCCCGCGCTCGAGCGTGCCCGCGACGAGTTCATCGAGTTTGGAAGCACCGGCATGTCGATCATGGAGCACAGCCACCGCGGCAAGGACTACGACGCGGTCCACAACGAGGCCATCTCGTTGCTGCGCGAGCTGCTCAGCGTCCCGGAGACGCACGAGGTGGTGTTCATGCAGGGCGGCGCGCACCTGCAGTTCTGCCTGCTGCCGATGAACTTTGCGCACGCGGGCAAAAACCCCGACTACCTGATCACCGGGCACTGGGCGAAGGTCGCGCTGGGCGAGGCGAAGGCGCTCAGCACCCCGCGCGTCGCGGTGACGACCGAGCACGAGGAGCGCTTCACCCGTATCCCGAAGCAGGACGAGATCAAGGTCGACCCGCAGGCGGCCTACGCGCACTACACGTCCAACAACACCATCTTCGGGACCCAGTGGCACTACACGCCCGAGGTCGGCAACGTGCCGCTCGTCGCCGACATGAGCTCGGATTTCCTGTGGAAGAAGTTCGACGTCTCCAAGCACGCGCTCACCTACGCCGGCGCGCAGAAGAACATCGGCCCGTCGGGCGTCGTCGTCGTGCTCGTCAACAAGGAGTTCGTAGAGAAGAACGAGCGCAAGGATCTCCCGAAGACGCTCAAGTACTCGACCTATATCAAGGCCAACTCGCTGTTCAACACGCCGCCGACCTTCGCGATCTACATGGTCCGCAACGTGCTCGCGTGGATGAAGAGCATCGGGGGGCTCGACCAGGTCGCCAAGAACAACGAGGAGAAGGGCGCGCTGCTCTACGGCGCTCTCGAGAAGATGAGCGACTTCTACCGCTCGCCGGTCGAGAAGGACAGCCGCTCGTACATGAACGTCGTCTTCCGCCTGCCCAGCGGAGAGCTCGAGGAGAAGTTCATCTCCGAGGCGAAGAAAAACGGCATGGTCGGCCTCAAGGGGCACCGCAGCGTCGGTGGCATCCGCGCCTCGACCTACAACGCGGTGAGCGTCGAGAACGTCAAGACGCTCGTCTCCTTCATGGAGAGCTTCGCGAAGGCGAACGGCTAGCAGGACCCGTGCTGTCCTGAGGTTGCGAGAAGGGGCCTGCAAAGGCCCCTTTCTCTTTTGGGTCTGCAGGAGACGTCGCGGAGCCTCCCTCGGCCCCGCATCCCGCGCATCCTGAGCGTCAGCCTCCCGAGGAACGAGGGAGGCGGGGCCGAGCCCTCGACATCGGCCTCGCGAGCGCTTGCCTACGCGCGGGCTGATCGGTCTTCGCTCGAAGGCTTCTTCGACAAGTCTTCCAGAGCGCCTGCGCTGCGCGCGGGCCTTCGCTCGCGGCAGGTCCCTGCACCCAAGTGTGCAGCCGCCCTTGGCGGGCGGGCGATCGACTTTACGGGCCGTTCCCCAGCAGCCATGGAGGCGCCCATGAGCGGTCGTCTTCCGAACCCGCCGTTCTACGAGGCGGGCAACGTCGCTCGCGCCGACTACTGGCCTGACCAGCAGCAGATGCTCGTCGAGGCCGCGCACTGGCGGCGTCGCTACACGATCGCCCCCTGCGGTGCAGACCGCTTCGTCCTACACCTGCTGCTGGTCGACATGCAGAAAGACTTCTGCCTGCCCGAGGGCAGCCTCTACGTCGCCGGCCACAGCGGGCGCGGTGCGCTCGAGGATTCGCGCCGCACCGCCGAGTTCATCTACCGGGAGCTCAGCCGCATCACGCACATCACCACGACGCTCGACAGCCACCTCGCCTACCAGGTCTTCTCGCCCTCCTTCTGGCTCGACGCCAACGGCCGGCACCCGAGTCCGCACCAGGAGATCAACGTCGCGGATCTCGATGCGGGGCGCTTCCGCCCGAACCCCGCGGTGGCGCCATGGCTCTGCGACGGCGACTACGAGTGGCTCAGGCGCCAAGTGCGCTACTACTGCGAAGAGCTCGAGCGGGAGGGCAAGTACACGCTCTACCTGTGGCCGCCTCACTGCATCATCGGCAGCGAGGGCCACGCGCTCGTCGGGCTCGTCCACGAAGCCAGGCTCTTCCACGACTACGTGCGCCAGAGCCAGTCGTGGACCGAGGTCAAGGGCAACAACCCGCTGACCGAGAACTACTCGGTGCTGCGGCCCGAGGTCCTCACCCGGCACGACGGCGGTGTCCTGGCCGAGAAGAACACCCGGTTTCTCGGGCGTCTGCTCGAGGCGGACGCGGTCCTGATTGCTGGCCAGGCGGCGAGCCATTGCGTGCGGTTCACCATCGAGGATCTGCTCGGCGAGGCCTCGGCGCGCCAGCTTCGGCTCGCCGAGAAGCTCTATCTGCTCACCGACTGCATGTCCTGCGTCGCGGTCCCCGACCCCAGGGGCGGCTTCGCGGTCGACTTCACCGGGAGGACCGAGAAGGCGTTCGAGCGGTTTGCCGCGGCCGGGGTCCACCTCGTGCGCTCGACCGAGCCGCTCGATAGCTGGCCGGGGCTCGCGGGGGCTTTCGAGAGCTGATGCGCGAGGCCTGCGTCGGGCAGGCTAGCTTTGCGCTCTCTTTGCGGGTGGGCGGGTCGCTTCACCGAAGAGCGCTCGTGATGCCGGGCCAGCGGCGCGCTTCGGCCTACGGACGGTTCGCTTGCCCGCAAGCTCGCTTGGAGGCGGGCCGGCGCTCTACGCCCTTGATCTGTCTGGGAAAATCCTTGCTGCCGGGGCTCGCGGTCGCGTAGCATTCATCGCCCTATTCTCTCCCCTTGAATCAACCCCGCCTCGCCCCCGTCCTGACCGTGGAACTTCGCAAGGTACAGCCCGATGACCTGACCCTCGTGAAGAGGTGTCGGGACGGAGACAAGGAAGCCTTCCGGCTCCTGGTCGAGCGCTATCAGCGCAAGGTGTTCGCCCAGGCGCTCGGGATGGTGAAGGACAAGGACGAGGCGATGGACATCGCCCAGGAGGCGTTCGTCAAGGTCTACAAGTACCTGGGGCACTTCAAGGGCGATTCGAGCTTCTACACTTGGCTCTACCGCATCGTCGCCAACCTCTGCGTCGACAGGCTGCGCAAGACGACCTCGCGCTCGCCCACTTCGCAGGAGTACGACGACGCGATAGGCCGCGACGAGATGGCCGGGGCGGGAATCCTCTCGACCCGGCTCGGGACAAACCCGCAGAAGTCGGCGCTGCGCGGAGAGTTGGCGAAGAAGATGGAAGAGGCGCTCGCTCAGATCCCCGAGAAGCACCGCGAGATCTTGCTGCTGCGCGAGCTCGAGGGGATGAGCTACGAGGACCTCGCCCGGATTCTCAAGATCCCCAAGGGCACGGTGATGAGCCGGCTGTTTCACGCGCGGGCGAAGATGCAGAGGCTGTTGGCCGACTACGTGGGCGAAGCTCAGATGGTCGAAGGATTGGGAGAGGAGTAGGCGGAGGTCATCATGGAGAGCGCCTGCCACAGCTACCAGATGCTGCTCTCGGCCTACTCGGACGGCGAGGCGAGCCCGCGCGAGCGTGCGCAGGTCGAGCTTCACCTCTCGAGCTGCGGCGACTGCAGGGCGCGCGTCGAGGACTTGAAGGCCCTCGCGGCGACCGTGTCGGCACACCTACGGGCCCAGGTCGACGAGGTCGACTTCTCGAGCTTTGCCGACGACGTCCTCAAGCGCATCGGGCCGGACGAGCCCGGGCTGGTCGAGCGGATGCGCATCTGCTGGGCCGAGGTGATGGCGTATCACCGCACCGCGGTCATCTCCTCGGTCGCGACCGCCGCGGTCACCCTGGCCATTGCCGCCCCGCTGATCTGGCAGCTCGCCACGCGCAGCGCCGCCGGCCAGGTCCCGCAGGTCGTGCTCCGCCAGATGCAGCTCGAAAACCCCAACATCCAGCCTGTCGTCATGGACATGGGCGACGGCAAGACGCTCATCATGTTTGTCGACCAGCCGGCTCCAGGCGCAGGAGCGGCGACGCCGCCCGTATTGAAGGCGACTCCACCGACCGGAGGCGATCTGTGAGAACCAAAAGAATGAACGTCCGCTCTCTCGCCGCGCTGCTTGGCATCGTCGCGCTCCTCCTGCCCGCCGCCGCCCTCGCCCAGCCGACTCGGCTCGAGGTCGTGGTCGCGGCCGTCTCGAACGACGGCACCCAGGTCGACGCTGCCCTCGCCTCGCTGGCGCAGAGCTTCAAACGCAACGGCCTGGCGTACACGAGCTACAAGCTGAAGCATTCGGCCAACCTCAGCCTGTCGCCGGGCAAGTCCGCCTCGATTCCGCTCGGGGAGGGCGAGGCGAAGGTGACCTTGGTGAAGGCAGGCGAAGGCGGCACGGTCACCCTCAAGCTCGACGCGCCGAACAACGCCCCGACCTTCGACATGACGCCCGGCGGCGAGTTTATCCAGCAGGTCGGCACGATTCCCGACGGGAAGCTCTTCCTGATCATCCGCCGCTGACTTTTCACGCCTTTCGTCCGGGGGCTCTTTGCCGTCCCTCAGGACAGCCAAGCGAACGCTTCTCACGGCGCTCACCGCGGTTGTGGCCTGCTTCGCCGCGGCTCCTTTGCGCGCCGAAACCGTGGTCTACCTCGAAGCCGGGCCCGAGTTGCTGGACGGTCAGGGGTTCGCCACGCTCGAGCCGGGAGTCTCTTTCGAGTCTCGTCTGCTCGAGGGGCGGCTGGGGCTCCCGGTCCGCTTGCGGCTCAACGAGCACCTCGCCTCCCGCGACGGCATGCTGCGCCGCGAGGACTGGGACAGCCTGTCGGACGCAGGCCGACTCGTGCGCAGGGTCGAGCTATCGATCGCCGAGCGCACCTTCACCCTGCGGCTCGGCGCGCTCGCTCACGAGGCGAGCGGGCATGGCACCATCGTCAACGGTTTGGGCAGCTCACTCGATCCGGACAGCCTGCCGCTCGGGGCGAAGGCCCGGCTCGTGCTCGGCCCCCTTGCCCTCGAGTTGCTGGGGGCCGACCTGTTCGCCCCCGGGGCTGTCGGCGCAGCGGCGACGCTGGAGCCGCTTTCGCTGTGGGGAGAGCAGAACGACCGGCTGCACGTCAGCGGGTCGTTCTTCGCCGATCCGCGCGCGCCGGCCCGGGGCGACTCGGCGCGGGCGCTCGTCTATGGCCTTGGCGTAGATCTCGCCGTGCTCCGAGGCAGGCAGATGCGCCTTGCGCCGTACCTCGACGCGAACGGGCGTGGCTCGGGATTTGGCCTGCACGCGGGCCTGCTGGCCGATCTCGCCCTCGGAAAGGCCGATCTCTCGCTCAAGGCCGAATGGCGCCGGGCGAAGAGCCCCTATCTACCCGAGTACTTCGACATCGCCTATCCGATAGAGCGCCACCTCTATTTTGCGGGCGGTCCCGTCGAGCCGAAGGCCGACGCTGCGCCCGGCACCTCGAACTCTTGGCGCGGGGAGGCGCGGCTCGTCGTCGGCCCGCTCGCGATGGCCGCGTCGCTCTCGGGCCGAGGACACTCGAGGTACGACGCGGCGCTCGTCGTCAACCTCGGGGCGGGGGCTTTCGACCTCGCCGCCTTCGTCGCGCTGCGCGGCTTCGAGTGGGGCCACAACCCCGAGAAGCTCTACCTGCTTGCCGAGGGGCGATATCGGCTCGGTTCCTACCTCTACCTCTGGGCCTCGGGCGGCCAGCTCTACCGCATCGAGGAGGAGCGCTCCGACGGGCGCGGCTCCCTTGGGATTGCGACAGGGCTCGGGGTCGCGCTCGCTCCGTAGTGCCGGGCAGCAGCGTTGTCCAGCCAACCTCGTGCGTGCTAGAGCACTCGCCACCATGACACTCGCAACGGTGATCGTGCCTGTCGAGAACCGCGCCTCGGTCGCGGGCCTGCGCGGCCTGCTCGAGGAGGCGCTCTTGCTCGAGGGCGTCCGCGAGGTGATCGCCGCCGGCAGGCTCGCCGAGTCCGATCGGATCGATCTCGCCGCCTTGGGCGTGCGCACCCTCGCGGTCTTCGGCGGCCGCGGCGCGGCCATCAAGGCTGCGCTCGGCGAGAGCCGCGGAGAGAACGTGGTCCTGCAGGACCCGGATCCCGCCTATCGGCCCTCCGACTATCCGCGCCTGCTCGAGCCGCTCATCGAGCGCCGGGCCGATGCGGTCTATGGCGTGCGCTTCGGGCTGCTCGGCGACGGCGCGGCCCGCCCGGTCGGCAGCTTCTACGGCCACGTCGCCGACCTGGCGCTGTCGCTGTTCACCGGCGCGGTGACCGACCTGTCGCTCGTCGACTCGGGTACGGGCCTCAAAGCCTTCCGGGCCGAGTTGCTCAAGGGCATGCCCCTCAGCTCGGTCAACGGCGGCATCGACGCAGAGATCGCCGTCAAGCTCGCCGCCCAGCTTTTTCGCATCCACGAGGTGCCGATCACCGTCGCCGGCAGCCCTGAGCCCGAGCGGCTCTCGCGCCGGATGCAGCGGGCAGCCGCCCTGGCGCGCTACGCCACGAGGATCAACGACGCCGACAACCGCCATGAGGGCTACAACACGCTCTTGCGCATGGAGGAGGGGGCGCCGCGCTACAACGCCTGGCTCGGGCGCAAGCTGTCGCGCCATCTCGGGCAGCGGGTACTGGAGGTCGGCGCGGGGATCGGCACCATCACCCGGCAGATCGCCCCCGGACGCGACCTGGTGGTCGCGCTGGAGATGGACCGCTTCTACTACGACCGGCTCAAGAACCTGTTCGCGCACATGCCGCAGGTCCTGCCTTACCTCTCGGGTGTCGAGAAGGCCGACTGGGAAAGGCTCAAGGACTATCGGTTCGACTCGGTACTGCTCTCGAACGTGCTCGAGCACATCGTCGATGACCGCGAGGCGGTCCTCAGCTTCAAGAGCGTCCTCGGGCCCGGCGGGCGGCTCGTCATCCTCGTGCCTGCCTTGCCCTCGCTGTTTGGCAGCATGGACGAGGCGGTCGGGCACTACCGGCGCTACACGAAGAGAGCGCTGCGCGGGCTGCTCGAGGGCTGTGGCTTTGCCGTCGAGTCGCTCGAGGCGATGAACGTGCTCGGCGCCCCCGGGTGGTTCTTCAACGGGCGCCTCCTGCGCCGGCGGGCCGTGCCGCCGCTGCAGTTGCGGGCATACGACCTCTTCGCGCCGCTGGTCGCCTCGGTCGAGAATCGACTGCGCCCGCGCTGGGGGATGAGCCTGCTTGCGGTCGGGCGGCTCTGAGCCGAGGCGGGCCTGGCGCGGCAGGCCTGTCTGCCAGCAGCGTGTGAATGCCTGCGAATGGTAAGTAGCCGACGCGTTCGCCCGCGCGCGCTCGTGCGAGGGAAGGGTATGCGATGGAGAACATCTTCGTAGGGGTCGACCTCGGCTCGATCAGCCTGGATGCCGCCGTCATCGACGCCGAGGGCAAGCTTCTCTGGTCGAGCTATCGCCGGGTATACGGGCGTTCGCGAGAGGCCGTTGCGCTCCTCTGCAGGGACCTGCTCGACGGCTTCTTGCGGCCGCGCGGTGTGACCCGCCTCGCCGGTGCGCTGGCGGCCGGCAGCGGCAAAGAGATCGTCTCCGAGCTGCTCGGCGTGGGGAGCATCAACGAGATCGTCGCCCACGGCACTGCCGCCGCCCAGCTTGCCGGCGGCCGGGCCTCGGTCATCGAGATTGGCGGGCAGGACTCGAAGTTCATCCTCGTCGACGAGCACGGACCGTTCGACTACGCGATGAACGAGCTCTGCGCGGCCGGCACCGGAGCCTTCCTCGACGTGCAGGCCGAAAGGCTCTCTCTTTCGATAGAGGACCTCTCGCGCCTTGCTGCCGGCGCCGCGCGGGTTCCCGCTGTCGCCGGCCGCTGCTCGGTCTTCGCAAAGACGGACATCATCCACCTCCAGCAACGCGGTACACCGGTTGACGAGATTGTCGCCGGGCTCTGCTACGCGCTCGCCCGGAACTTCCTCGCCACGCTCGTCCGAGGCCGCACCATCCTTCGTCCGGTCGTCTTCCAGGGCGGCGTTGCCCTCAACGACGGGGTGGTGCGCGCGTTTCGCGAGCTGCTCGGGCTCTCCGACGCCGAGGTCATCCGGCCCGAGCAGCCGCACCTGATGGGCGCGCTCGGCGCGGCGCTGCTGGCGCGAGGAGGCAGCCGGGCCATCGGCCTCGACAGGCTCGCCAAGCTCGCCGCAAGCCCGGAGTCGGGTCGGGCGCAGGGCATCTCGCTCTGCGGCTGGAAGCTCGACCAGGCGAACGAGCGGCAACGCGGCGCGCTCGAGGAGTACGTCGTCGACCCAGACTTTCCGAAAGAGGCCGAGCTCTTCCTCGGCCTCGACATCGGCTCGGTGAGCACCGACGCGGCGCTGGTGACCGCCGCCGGACGCGTGGTGGCGCACGTCTACACCTTCACCGCCGGCAAGCCCGTCGACGCCGTGCGGCGGGCCCTCGCCTTCCTTGGCGAACGCTGCGACCCGAGCCGCGTCCGCGCCGTCGGCACGACCGGCTCGGGCCGTCGGCTCGCCGGCCACTTCGTCGGTGCCGACCTCATCGTCGACGAGATCACCGCGCAGGCCCGCGGCGCCCGGGCCTGTGTGCCGGAGGCCGACACCGTCATCGAAATCGGCGGCCAGGACGCCAAGTTCATCCGCGTCGACGAGCGTGGGCTCGTGCGTGACTTCGAGATGAACCGCGCCTGCTCGGCGGGGACCGGGTCGTTCATCCAGGAGCAGGCCGCGCGCCTGGACGTGGATCTGCGCTCCGACTTCGCGCGTCTGGCCGCGGCGGCAGGCGAAGGAGTGCCGCTCGCCAGCCGGTGCACCGTCTTCATGGAGTCGGATCTCGTCCACCACGTCCAGCGCGGCTCGCCGCTGCCGGCGCTGCTTCGAGCGATAGCCGAGGCTGTAGTCGACAACTACCTCGATCGCGTCGCGCGGGGCCGCCGGCCCGGCTCGAGAGTCGTGCTCCAGGGCGGTGTGGCCAGGAACGCCGCGGTCGTCGACGCCTTCCGCAGAAGGTTGGCGCCCGCCGATGTCGCGGTCCATCCGGCGCCGGGGCTGTCGGGGGCCATCGGCGCCGCGCTCCTAGCGGCCGATCGCGCTGGGGCCCAGAGGTTCTCGAGCGCGTTTCGCGGCTTTGTCGTCGACTCCGAAATCAAGCCGGGCAGCCTTCGCTGCCGGCTCTGTGAGAACACCTGCGAGGTCAACGTCTTCGAAACCCCCTCGGGCCGCTTCTACTTTGGCGACCTGTGTGGCCGCTATGCCGAGGCCTCTACGGGCGAGAAGACGGGCACCGACCACACCGAGCTGAAGGAGACGATGTTGCGGGGGCTGGTGCGCTCGGCGCAGGGCGGTGAGGTCCTCGGCATCCCTGAGGCGCTCCTGTTCCGGGAGATGTTCCCTTTCTGGTTCGCCTTCTTCGGCGCCCTCGGCTTCAAGGTCGTCACCTCCGGGCCGAGCTCGACCAGCAAGCTCAACGCCGGGCTCGCGCGGCTGCCTGCCGAGACGTGTCTGCCGGTCAAGCTGCTCTTCGGGCACGTCGCCGAGCTGGCAGGGACGGGCGCCAGCCGCATCTTCATTCCGGCGCTAGATCGCGTCGGCGATGGCCTCGCGTGCCCCTACATCCAGCACGCCGCGTCGATGATCCGCTCGGTCTTTCCGGACCTGCCGCTCGTCACCTACGGGCTACTCCCCGGGCTTGGGGCGCGCGAGCGCGATGCGCTCGTCGAGGAGATCGCCAAGGCCCTGGGCCGGCGCGCCACCGAGATCGCGGCTGCCTACGAAGAGGCGGAGGAGTCGTATCGGCTCGCGCGGCGGGCGCTCGCGGTCGTCCCCGAGCCGCAGCGCCCGGTCGCCGTGATCCTCGGCAAGCCCTACAACTCCGGCGACAGGTTCATCAACCTCGCGCTTCCCGCCAAGCTCGCCCGCGCCGGCTTCGACGTCGCGCACGCCGACCAGCTCTTCGATCTGGAGGTCGGCGCGCTGCCCGAGGAGTACGACAGCATCACCTGGTCGTTCTGCCGGCGGGAGCTTCGCGCCGCGATGGCCATGCGCGGGCGCGAGAACCTCTTCCCCGTCGTCATCGGCAACTTCGGCTGTGGGCCCGACTCGTTCACCCTGCCGCTCGTCGAGGACGAGTTGGGCGACAGGCCCTCTCTGTTCCTGGAGCTCGACGAGCACCGCGCCGATGCGGGGCTCGACACGCGCGTCGAGGCCTTCGCGCAGCGCGCGTTGGGGTGGCTTGAGCAGCGGCGCCGCGAGCGCACGGTCGACACCGAGCCCTGGCGTGCGCCCCCGCGGCCGAAGAGCGATGCCTTGCGCCGCGAGTACATCCTTCCCTGGTTCTCGGACCACGCCCACGCCTTCGCCGGCGCGCTGCGCGCCGAGGGCGTTTCAGTGCGCGTGCTTCCTCGGCCCGACCGGTCGGTTGCCGAGGCTGCGATTGAGTTCTCGGGTGGCAAGCAGTGCCATCCGTTCCAGATGATCGCGGGCGACGTCATCCTCCTCGAGCGCAAGGGTGTGCTGCCGACCGGGGCGATCTACCTCTTCCCGACCTCCGACGGCTCGTGCCTCATCAGCCAGTACGTGCCGACGGTGCAGCGCTACCTCGACACCATCGGGCGCGCCGACGTGAGGGTGATGGGCGCCGGGTCGGCCGATCTGAGCGACCGGTTCGGCAAGGGCTTCCTGCTCAACATTGGCCGAGGGGTGACGGCCATCGAGTACCTGCTTCGGCTGCGCCACGAGCTGCGGCCCTACGAGGTCCGCAAGGGCGAGATCGACGCGGCCTACGCGCGCGCGCTCGAGCTGTTCGTCGATGCCCAGGCGGCCGGCCGCGCCCAGGACGGTCTGATGGAGGCGGTCTGGCTCCTTCAGAGGGTCGAGACCCGGGCCCGCGGCACGCGGCCGGTCATCGGCATCGCCGGCGACGTGTACACCCGCGTCAACCCGGCGGCCAACGGCGATCTCTTCGAGCTGCTCGAGGAGATCGGCTGCGAGGTTTGGCTCGCGCCGACGATCATCGACGTCGCCGGCACCCGTTCCAGCGACCCGGTCCCTGGCCGGCTGCCACGGCACCGCGAGCTCTGGGAGAACACGTACTCGTGGGCGGCAAACGCCCTCAAGAACATGGAGCTGTGGCAGGTGCAGCGTCACTTCAAGGGGCTGCTGCGCAATCTGCTCGAACCGGATGCCGGGGAGGTCGCCGCCTCGACCCGGGAGGTGCTCCTGCAGCCCTCCGATACGCTGCTGAGGCTCAACCTCGCCAAGCACGTAGACTTCGCCAAGAAGGACGTCGACGGCATCCTCAACGTCTATTGCCTCAACTGCATGGTCGGAACGGCGACCACGGCGATCCACGCGGCGCTCAAGGCGCAGATTGGCGAGGTGCCGATGATGTCGCTTGTCTTCGACGGGCTGGGGACGACCCACGTACGCAACCGGCTCGAGGCGTTCGTCCATCGGGTCAAGAGGGCGCGCGAGGAGCGGCGCTCGAGCGGGCAGGCGGACTGAAGGGCCGCGCCACCGGTCCTCCCGAGCTGGAGCTTGGAGCCCCAGGGCGCCCGCGCGCCTCAAAGCGTGAGCGCCGCTGGCGCGGAGTCGAGAGGGCCGCGACCCCGACCCGCTTGGCGGACCGGCGCGGACGTCTGAAGCGTTGAGGCGGCGGTCGAACCCATTGAAGTCTGCAGCCTCGGCGACCTTGGCTGGCTCCGGCTCGGCCGCTCGATGGCGGCCGGGCACGCCCCTGGCGGCCGTCCTTCGCGCTCGACTGTCCGATAGCTGAGCCGTGTTGCCACCAACACTCTTTCTGACGACAATCACTCCCCGTTTTAGAGGACCGGCGCAGGGCGCGTCCGTCCGGCCCGTCGATAGCCGTTCATTTCAGTCCAACTTTCACGCTGGAGCGTACATGTTGCTGCCACGCTTCGAGTATCGCGCGGCGCGCACCGTCGGTGAGGCGCTGACGCTGTGGGCCGAGCAGCCCGGCGCCAGATTCATGGCGGGCGGGACCGACCTCATCGCGCAGATGCGCACTCGCCGCAAGGTGTCGCGGGTCGTCGACATCAAGCAAATCCCCGAGCTGAACCAGATCCGCGAGAGCGAGGACGGCGGGGTGGCCATCGGCGCCGCGGTCGCGCTCTCGGCGCTCTGCGAGCACCCGCGGGTGCGCGAGCGCTACCCGGCGCTCGTCGAGTGCGCCTGCCAGGTGGGCGCCTATGCGCTGCGCAACCGCGCGACTCTTGCCGGCAACCTCTGCAACGCCTCGCCCGCGGCCGACACCGCGGTCGCGCTGCTTGCGCTCGAGGCGAAGGTGGTCGCGACCAACATGGACCGCTCGCGCGTAATCCCGGTCGAGGAGTTCTTCCTCGGGCCGGGCAAGAGCGCGCTCGAGGAGGGCGAGCTTGTCACCGAGATCGTCCTGCCGGCCAGGTCGGCGGGCTTCCAGGGCAGCTACCACCGTCAGTCGCGCCGGCGGGGAATGGACCTCGCCTCGGTCGCCGTGCTCGTCGCCAAGGGCGGCGAGGGCGCCCCGCGCTACCGCGTCGGCCTGGTCTCGGTCGCCCCGACCCCGCTGCGGGTGCGCGCGGCCGAGGAGCTGATGGAGAGGGAGGGGCCGAGCGCGATCGCGCGCGCGGCCGAAGCGGCCAGGCTCGCCTGCAGCCCGATTACCGATGCCCGCGCGAGCGCCGAATACCGGCGCGAGATGGTGGGCGTCCTGACCGCCCGCGGCCTCGCGGCGCTCGCGTAAGGAGGGACCATGCGCCACACCATCACCGTACGCGTCAACGGCGTCGAAGAGCGGCACGAGGTCGACGCCAACCAGACCCTGCTCTCGTTCCTGCGCGACACGCTCAACCTCACCGGGGCCAAGCAGGGATGCAACGAGGGCGAATGCGGCTCGTGCATGGTCCTGCTCGACGGCAAGGCGGTCAACGGCTGCCTCACCCTGGCCGCCGAGCTCGACGGCCACGAGGTCGCCACCATCGAAGGCCTCGGGCAGGCCGGCGCGCTGCACCCGTTGCAGAGCGCCTTCCTCAAGCACCACGCGGTCCAATGCGGCTTCTGCACCCCGGGGGTGGTGATGACCTCCCTCGCCCTGCTGCAGGAGAACCCGAAGCCGACCGAGCTGCAGCTCAAGACCGCCCTGGCCGGCAACCTGTGCCGGTGCACGGGCTACCGCCAGATCCTCGACGCGATCCAGGACGCGGCGAAGACGATGCGCGCGCAGTCGAAGAGGAGGACGGCATGAGCCAGACCAAGATCGTCGGGACCTCGGTCCCACGCGTCGACGGCCTCGAGAAGGTGACCGGGGCCGCGCTCTACACGGGCGACCTGAAGTTCCCGCGCATGCTCTACGCCGAGGTGGTGCGCTCGCCTCACGCGCACGCCAAGGTGCTCGCGGTGCGCGTGGACAAGGCCCTCAAGGTGCCCGGCGTGCGCGCCGTCGCCACCGGCCGGGACTTTCCGTTCCACACCGGCATCTACATGCGGGACCAGACCATCTTCGCCATCGACCGCGTCCGCTTCGTCGGCGATCCGGTCGCGGCGCTCGCCGCCGAGACCCCGGAGGCCGCCCACGAGGCCGCGCAACTCGTCGAGGTCGACTACGAGCCGCTGCCGGCCATTCTGGATGTCGTCGAGGGAATCAAGCCGGGCGCGCCGCTGGTCCACCCGGACCTCGGCAAGTACTACGTCGAGTCCTTCATCACGCCCAAGCCCGGCACCAACATCTGCAACCACCTCAAGGTGCGAAAGGGCGACTACGAGGGCGCGCTCGCCAAGTGCGCGCACGTCTTCGAGAACACCTTCACCGTGCCCCAGGTCCAGCACGTGCCGATGGAGCCGCACATCTCGGTGGCGCGCGTCGACCTGTCGGGCAAGGTCGAGGTCCACACCTCGGCGCAGAGCCCGTTCACGGTGCGCCACCTGCTGTGCCACTGCTTCAACCTGCCGCACGGCGACGTCGAGGTGGTCGTGCCCACCGTGGGCGGGGGCTTCGGCGGCAAGGCCGGCATCAACCTCGAGCCCATCGCCGTGGCGCTGGCGATGAAGGCCCCGGGCCGGCCGGTGCGGGTGGCGGCCACGCGGGCCGAGGAGTTCTACGCGACGGTGGTGCGCCAGGGGCTGACCGCGACGCTGGTGACCGGGGTCGACAAGAAGAACAAGGTCCAAGCGCAGAAGATGTACTACCTGTGGGACTGCGGCGGCTACGGCGGCTACGGCGTCAACGTGGTGCGCGCGGCCGGCTACACCTGCGGCGGCGCCTACCACTTCCCCAACGTCTGGGGCGACAGCATCGGCGTCTACACCAACAAGCCGGTCGGCAGCGCCTACCGCGGCTTCGGCATGCAGGAGATCCACTGGGCCCTCGAGCAGCAGATGGACAGGGTCGCCCACGAGCTGCGCATCGACCCGGTCGAATTCCGCCTGTTGAACTGCCTGGGCCCGAAGAAGACGACCGTCACCGGGCAGCTCCTCGAGAAGAGCTCGGGCCGGGTCGACAAGTGCATCGAGAAGGTCGACGAGGTCCTGAAGCTGCGCGCGAGGGGCAAGAAGAAGCCGTTCCACGGCAAGGGGATCGCCTGCGCGGTCAAGGCGCCGGCCATGCCGAACAACGCGGCCTCGTCGGTCATCATGAAGTTCGCCGAGGACGAGATGCTCGAGATCCTGATCTCGGGCATCGACATCGGTCAGGGCCTGGCGACCGTCGCAGCGCAGTACGCGGCTGAGGCGCTCGACCTGCCGATGGAGAGGATCCGAGTGCGGATGCGCCCGCGCACCGACTTCTCGCCCTACGACTGGCAGACCGTCGCCTCGCGCCAGACCTGGGCGACCGGCAACGCGGTCTTGCGCGGGTGCGAGGATCTCAAGCGCCAGCTCTTCGAGGTGGGCGCGCAGGCGCTCGGCGCGCCGGTCTCGCGGCTGGAGCTGAAGGACCGGAAGGTCATCGACAAGAAGACCAAGAAGTCGGTGCCTCTCGCCGCCATCGTGGTGGGCTACCAGTTCCCCGACGGCCACACCATCGGCGGCCCGGTGGCGACCTCGGCGCATCACGTGCCCGACGGCCTGCTCTTCTTGCACCCGGAGACGAGCCAATGCTCGAAGCCGGTGGCCAAGTGGACCTTCGGCGCGCAGGGTGTGGAGCTGACCGTCGATCCGGAGACTGGCAACTTGCGCATCGAGCGGTTGGTCGCCTGCTATGACGTCGGCAAGGTCGTCAACCCCGGCCTCATCAAGGGCCAGACCTTCGGCGGCATCGTGCAGGGCGTGGGCACCGGGGTCATGGAGGAGCTGGTCATCGACGGCAAGGATGGCCGGCCGCGCAACGCCTCGCTGATGGATTACAAGATCCCGACCGCGCTCGACATCCCCGACAAGATGGAGGCGTTCTACGTCGAGACCCCGCAGCTCGACGGTCCGCTGGGGGCGCGGGGCATCGGCGAGCACACGATGATCCCGACCCCGGCGGCCATCGCCAACGCGCTCTACGACGCCTGCGGCATCCGCATCGACTCGATGCCGATCACCGCCGAGAAGGTGCTCAAGGCGCTCAAGGAGAAGCAGCGGAGGGAGAAGGAAGGCGAGGATGTCCAGCCCGCTGCGGCTTCGGTCGCGAAGGTTCGACCGCCGGCTCGTGCAACCCGGCGTGAAGCTGGCCGTGAGCGTCCAGGCGGTGTTCGCGCACGCCGCGGTCGCGCGAAGTAGCGAAGAGGGCAGGCTGCTGACCCTCCTGCATCCCTCGCGAGGCCTCGTCCCCTTCGGTGTCGTCGTCGACTGGGGCGAGGCCCGTCTCTCCACCAACGACACCCTGATCCTCGCCGAGCGCACCCTGTGCCTCGGCGAGGATCGCCTCGTCGAGCTCGAGGGCGAAGGCTTGGACCTGATGGTTCGGCCTTCGCCCGTTTCGTGGGCCTCGCTGCGCACGCAGCTCGAAGCGCTGCGACTGCGGCCGCGGACGCGCGAGCTGCTCGGCGCCGGTTCAGACGATCTGATCGTCCGAACCGCAGCGAAGCGGCTCGACGCCCTCATCGACGCCCTGACCGTTGGCGCGGGGGCTCGCGAGAGCGGGGCGGGTGCGAGCGAGCGGCGAGCACCGCGCGAAGGAAGGATGAAGCTCCCGCTTGGTCATCTCGACGTCAGCTCGGCGGAGCTGGAGCCGGGCCCTTCCTACCCGGCGGAGCTGGAGCTCCGCCCTCCAGGCGCGCTGCTCCTCCCGCCACTCATCGCCGCCCTCGTCGGCCTCGGCCCCGGCTCGACGCCGACCGGCGACGACCTGCTCACCGGCCTGGCCGCTTGCCTGCTTCGTCTTGGACCGGCCTTTGTCCTGCCGAAAACCTCCTCGGAGGCCTTCCTCGCAGCCCTGAAAACCTTGCCGCATGGTAGGACTACCGCCACCGCCGCCGAGATGCTCCGGCACGCAGCCGATGGAGCCTTCCCGGAGGTCCTCGTCGAATTCGTAACTCGGCTCGGAAACGAGCAAACAAAACCGGAAGCGCTGCAGAGAGCGGCCGATGCCTTGGCCGAGCTGGGCGCGCAGACCGGAACCGACATGCTCGCAGGGGTCTTGAAGCTGGCCCGGCGAGCCTCGAGCAACCACGGAGGGTTGTCGTGACCGAAAAGATCGTGGTGCGGAAAGGCACCTATCACGACTCCGCCTTCCTGATGCGGGTGACCCGGGAGTTGAAGGGCCTGCCCGCCATCCAGGACGCGGTCGTCTTGATGGGAACCGAGATGAACCAGGAGCTGCTCGCGGACGCGGGCTTCAAGGGCCCCGAGCTCCAGGGCGTGACTCCGATGGACATGGTGATCGCCATCCGCGCCGACAGCGCCGAGGCCATCGCCGACGCAGAGAAGGCGCTCGCCAAGCTGCTCGAGGGCGGTGGCAAGAGCGGCCGTGCGGCCGACAAGGGTCCGCGCGACCTCGCCGGCGCGCTCGCCGGCTGGCCCGAGGCGAACCTCGTCTCGGTCTCGGTCCCGGGCGCCTACGCGGGGTTTGTCACCCGCCGCGCGCTCGACGCGGGCAAGCACGTCTTCCTCTTCTCGAACAACGTGCCGCTCGAGGAGGAGATCGTCTTCAAGAAGCGCGCGCGCGAGCTCGGCCTGCTGGTGATGGGCCCGGACTGCGGCACCGCGATCATCGCCGGCGTCGGGCTCGGGTTCGCCAACCGCGTGCCCCGCGGCCGCATCGGCATCGTCGGCGCCTCGGGCACCGGCATGCAGGACGTGAGCTGCACCATCGCCCACTGCGGCGAGGGCATCTCCCACGCCATCGGCACCGGCGGCCGCGACCTCTCCAAGGAGCTCGACGGGGCGATGACCGAGTTCGGCGCGCGGCTGCTCGCCGACGATCCCGACACCAAGGTCATCTGCCTGCTCGCCAAGCACCCGGCCGACGAGGTCGCCGACCGCATCCACGGCGTGCTCAAGAGCCTGGGCAAGCCCGCGGTCGTGCGCTGGCTCGGCAAGCCCGCGCGGCCCCACGCCGACGGCGTCTTCTACGCCTCGACGCTCGACGAGGCCGCCTACGCCTCGGTCGCGCTCGCCCGCGGCCAGTCGCCGCAGGCCGACGCGATCGCGGTCGATCCAGACGGCAAGGCGAAGGAGCTGCTCGGCGGCAAGAAGCTCGAGGGCCGCTTGGTCGGCCTCTTCAGCGGCGGCTCGCTCGCCGGCGAGGCGGGCCTCATCCTGCAGAAGGCGGGGATAGCGACGCACGAGCCCGAGACCCCGATGAAGGCGAGCGGCCCGGTCGAGTTCCTCGGCCACCTGGTCATCGACACGGGTGAGGACTTCTACACCGTCGGCAAGCCGCACCCGATGGTCGACCAGACCGTGCGCTGCGAGCTGATCCGCAAGGCGGGCGCGGACCTGTCGGTCGGTCTGCTCGTCCTCGACCTGGTCCTCGGCGACGGCTCGCACGCGGACCCCGCGCCCGAGCTGGCGGCGGCGGTCGCCGAGGCCCGCAAGGCCCGCGGTGACAAGCCGCTCGTCGTCCTCGCCTCGATCACCGGCACCGATGTCGACCCGCAGAACGCCTCGCGCCAGCGCGCGGCGCTCGAAGCGGCCGGGATCGCGGTGCAGCCCACGGCCGCGAGCGCTGCGTCGCTCGCCGCGGCCCTGCTCAAGACCCTCTGAAAGGAGCGCGCCATGAAACTCGAAAAGGCCAAGGAACTGCTCAAGGGCCCGCTCAACGTCGTGGGGCTGGGCCTCGACAACATCGTCGAGGGCGCCAAGGCGGCCGGCTCGACCGTCCTCGACGTTCCGTTCAAGCCGCCCGCCGGCGGCGACCCGAAGCGCATCGGCTTCCTCGATGAGCTGCACGCCGAGCCGCTCGCCTCGAAGATCGACAAGGCCAACCAGGAGGCGCTCTCACGCTTCTTCGGCAGCCAGCCGAACCTGGTCGGCGTGGGCATCGCCCGCGAGGTCGTCCCCGGGATGACCGACGGCCTCTTCCTGCACGCCGGCCCGCCGCTGACCTGGGAGAAGGCCTCCGGCCCGATGCGCGGGGCGATCATCGGCGGCATCCTGCTCGAAGGGCTCGCCAAGACGCCCGAGGAGGCCGAGAAGCTCGCTGCGAGCGGCGGCGTGCGGCTCGAGCCCTGCCACCACCACCACGCGGTCGGCCCGATGGCCGGGGTGATGACCCCGTCGATGCCGGTCTGGATCGTCGAGGACAAGGGTGGCAAGAACGCTGGCAACCGCACCTTCTGCACGCTCAACGAAGGCCTGGGCAAGGTGCTGCGCTACGGCGCCTTCAGCGAAGAGGTGATCGTCCGGCTGCGCTTCATGGCCGACACGCTCGCGCCGATGCTCGCCAAGGCGCTCGAGGTGCGCGGTCCGATCGACCTGAAGCTGCTGATGGCGCAGGCGCTGCAGATGGGCGACGAGGGCCACAACCGCAACCGCGCCGGCACCTCGCTGCTGTTCCGCGAGCTCGCCCCGGCGATGGTCAAGGCGGTCGGCGATTCGGAGAAGGTCGCCAAGGTCCTCACCTTCATCAACAGCAACGACCACTTCATCCTCAACCTCACGATGCCGATGGCCAAGTGCATGCTGATGGCGGCCGAGGGTGTGCCTTACGCCTCGATGCTCAGCGTCATGGCGCGCAACGGCACCGAGTTCGGCATCCAGGTGGCGAGCATGCCGGGCAAGTGGTTCACCGGCCCCGCGCAGATCGTCCGCGGCCTCTACTTCCCGGGCTACGACGAGTCACACGCCAACCCGGACATCGGCGACTCGGCGATCACCGAGACCTCGGGAATCGGCGCCTTCTGCATGGCCGCGGCGCCGGCCATCGTGCAGTTCGTCGGTGGCTCGGTCGACCTCGCGCTGACCACCAGCCGCGAGATGGCGCGCATCACCTTGGGCCGCAACCCCATCTTCACCATCCCCGCGCTCGACTTCCTCGGCGCTCCGACCGGTATCGACCTGCGCAAGGTGGTGGAGCTCAACCTGCTGCCGACCATCAACACCGGAGTCGCGCACAAGGACGCCGGCATCGGGCAGGTGGGCGCGGGCTTGGTCAACCCGCCGTGGGAGTGCTTCCACGGCGCCCTCGAGGCCTTCGTCGAGCACTGCAGGAATCAGTAAGGCGAACCCGCGCGCGCGGCCCCGCTGGTTTGAGAGCGGGGCCGGCGCGGCGTGTCATCGATCGAAGCAACTATCAAGCAAGGAGAGCAGCAGATGAAGCCCATCGACCTGTCCATTCCCCTCGGCG
>ENA-UOOR01000927-UOOR01000927.1-fermentation-metagenome-genome-assembly--contig:-NODE-927-length-37541-cov-5.124580_pt1 | contig 37541 bp, 30 predicted proteins | sample MGYA00245780_ERZ724029 | MGnify/ENA primary metagenome ERZ724029 (study PRJEB28704, sample SAMN03018315) | fermentation metagenome | biome: anthropogenic terrestrial biome; feature: soil; material... | reverse complement strand
TTATATATTCTTAAATTTATGATATCATATTGTATTATGAAGGAGTGATTTACTTGGAAAAACTGGCCATATTCGATGTGGATTTTACTTTGACCAAGAGGGAAACCTTAATGGAGTTTTACATATTCATGGTAAAAAAACATCCTAAACTTATAATATATGCACCTTTTAGCATTTTTTCTTCTATATTATATCTTATAAAACTATTTCCTGCCTCAAAGGCCAAGGAAAATTTCATAGCATTTATAAACGGAATAAGTGAAAATGACATGAAACTTTTAGTAAAAGAATTCTATGAAAAAAGGCTGAGTAAAATAATTTATAAAGATGCGCTAAATACCTTAAAAAAATTTAAAAATAAAGGTTATAAAATATACCTTATATCTGCTTCTGCAGAGTTCTACCTGAATGAATTATATAGAATAAAAGAGGTGGATAAAGTAATAGGCACCAAATTCACCCTGTCAGATGGAATTCACTGCAAAAAAATTTCAGGAGAAAACTGTAAAGGGGAAGAAAAGGTAAAAAGACTTATGAAATCTTTGAAAGAGGACAATATAGAAGTGGATTTTAAAAATTCCTATATGTTTTCAGATTCACTATCTGATCTGCCTCTCTTTAATATGGTAGGAAATCCCTATCTTATAAATTACAGAAAAAAACACCCCTACATAAAAACACTAAAATGGAAATAGTAAAAGACTGCAAACAATAAAATTGTCTGCAGTCTTTGATTCCAGATTATCTATTTCATGCTCTTTATTCTTCGGATTTTTCTATGAGTTCTGCATAGTAAGCAGATACTTCTTCAAATTCCTTATCCTCTGGTATAATAAGTTCTTCCCCATTGTCTGATACATCCACCTTAAATAAATATACAGAATTATTCTGAGGATTTTGAACTAAAACATACTGGTTATCTTTATATTCAAAGTCATCAATTATTTCACAAGAAACTAAATTTCCATTTTCATCTTCTAAATCCACTACGAGATTTTCATGTTCTCCACAATCACAGCCGCAGTCACAATCATGTTCGTGTCCATGTTCTTCACAACCACAACTCTCTTCTTTGGAACCACAGCCGCAGCTATTTAAATTTTCATTATTATCCATAAAGTCTACCCGATTTACTTTTCGGCACAATTATGTTAAAAACTAGAACTTCTTTTGCCGCACAGTCTATCAGGAATCTTCACCTCCTTTTACTATTATGTTCTAATTTTAACCTTAATTGCACTATAATAAAAGTATTTTTAAAAAATATTTTTAAATTTAAAAAATACCGAACTTATAGTCCGGCATTTTTTATATATTAAACTTCCTTTGACAATTTCTCATAACCTGCAATTCTATCAAAAGCATCCTTTTTAGTCTTTTCAAATAATTGTTCCGCAGTTTCAGGGAATTGTTTAGCCAGGGAAGAATATCTCACTTCGCCCATTAGGAATTCCTTAAAGTCTGCAGTTGGTTTTTTAGAATCCAGACTAAAGGATTTTTTACCCTGTTCTTTTAATTCTGGATTGTATCTGTATAATGCCCAGTATCCAGACTCCACAGCTTTCTTTGCTTCATTTTGACTCTTGCCCATTCCATCTTTTAATCCATGGTTTATACATGGAGCATATGCTATTATAAGTGATGGTCCCTTGTAAGCTTCTGCTTCCTGAATAGCTTTTAATGTCTGATTCTTATCTGCTCCCATAGCAATTTGTGCTACATAAACATAACCATAAGTTACAGCCATCATTCCAAGGTCTTTCTTTTTAGTTTTCTTACCACTGGCAGCAAATTTAGCCACTGCAGCTGTAGGAGTTGCTTTTGAAGATTGTCCACCTGTATTTGAATAAACTTCTGTATCAAGTACAAGTATATTTACATCTTCTCCAGATGCCAGAACATGATCCAGTCCGCCATAGCCTATATCATAAGCCCATCCATCTCCGCCGAACATCCAATGGGATCTCTTAACTAGAAAATCCTTGTTTTCATATATTTCATTTAACAGGGCATCTTCTTTCTTTTCCTTCTCCAATAATTCCACTATTTTATCTGCTCTTTTTCTAGTGTCTTTTCCATTATCTACATTTTCCAGCCAGTCTTCAAAGGCAGCTTTAAGTTCTGCAGTTATATTGCTTTTTAATGCCTCTTTTATTTTTAATGCAACCTTATCTCTTATCTGTTTAACTGCAAGGAACATTCCAAGTCCATATTCAGCATTGTCTTCAAACAGGGAATTAGCCCAGGATGGTCCATGACCTCTGTGGTTTGTTGTATAAGGAATAGCTGGAGCTGATGCACCCCAAATGGAAGAACATCCTGTAGCATTTGCTATCATCATTGTATCTCCAAACAATTGAGTTACAAGTTTAATATATGGAGTTTCTCCACATCCTGCACAAGCTCCTGAGAACTCAAGAAGAGGTTTTTCAAATTGACTTCCCTTTACACTGAACTTGTTAAGAGGATTTTCCTTGTAGGATACAGCCATTGCATAATCCCAAGCATCTGCTTTATTTAACTGTGTATCTATAGGCTTCATAATAAGTGCCTTTTCCTTTGCAGGACATACATCTGCACAGTTTCCACATCCTGTACAATCAAGAGGTGAAACAGCTATGGTGAAATTTAATTCCTTTGCTCCTGAAGCAGCTTTTGCCTGAAAACCTGCTGGTGCCTTGGTTAACTCCTGTGCATCTGTAAGAACAGGTCTTATAGCGGCATGTGGACACACAAAGGAACACTGATTACATTGTATACATTTATCTGCCTGCCATTCTGGAACATTTATAGCTATTCCTCTTTTTTCATAAGCTGCTGTACCCTGCGGAAATGTACCATCTTCCATGCCTACAAAAGTACTTACAGGAAGTTTGTCTCCATCTTGTCTATTCATTGGATAAACTATCTTTGATATGAATTCCGGCACTTCAAGTGCAGCTGCTGCTTCCCCTTCTTTTGCATCTTTCCATGAAGCTGGAATATTAACTTTAACCAGGGCATTAACTCCCTTGTCTATAGCTGCATTGTTCATATCTACAACTTTCTGTCCTTTTTTGCTGTAAGAACTTTCAACAGCATCTTTTAAATATTTTACAGCATCCTCTACAGGTATTATATTTGCAAGTTTAAAGAAGGCTGCCTGGCATATCATGTTTATTCTTCCGCCAAGTCCAATTTCCTTAGCTATTTTAATTGCATCTAGTATATAAAATTCTATATTGTTTTCTGCTATATATTTTTTCATAAAAGCTGGTAATTCACTTTCCAGTTCTTTTTCTGTCCAGGTAGTATTAAGCAGGAATTTTCCACCTTTTTTCAGTCCTTCAAGTACGTTATATTTATGGACATAGGACTTATTATGCACTGCAATAAAATCAGCCTTGTCTATAAGATAAGGTGACTTTATCTGAGACTTACCAAATCTTAAATGAGAAACTGTTATACCACCGGATTTTTTGGAATCATAGGCAAAATACCCTTGAGCATACATATTTGTATGGTCTCCTATGATCTTTATAGCACTTTTGTTTGCTCCTACAGTACCGTCAGAACCAAGTCCCCAGAACTTACAAGCTGTAGTTCCCTCTGGTGTTGTATTTATATCTTCTGCTGCAGGTAAGGATGTATTAGTAACGTCATCAACTATGCCTATTGTAAATCTGTCTTTTGGAGTATCTGCCTTTAGGTTTTCAAATACTGAAAGAATGTGTGATGGAAGTGTATCTTTTGAGCCAAGACCATATCTTCCTCCAACTACTACTGGTTGTCCTTGTTTTCCATAGAATGCATTTTTAACATCTAAGTATAAAGGTTCTCCTGTGGAACCTGGTTCCTTTGTTCTATCCAAAACTGCAATCTTTTTAACAGTGTCTGGCATTTGATTTAGAAAATGTTCTATTGAAAATGGCCTATATAGGTGAACAGTAATAAGTCCAACCTTTTCTCCCTTGGCCATCAAATAGTCTATTACTTCTTCTACAGTTTCACAAACAGAACCCATAGCTACTATAACTCTCTCTGCATCCTTTGCTCCATAATAGTTGAATATATGGTATTCTCTTCCTGTAAGTTTAGTTATTTCACTCATATAATTTTCAACTATTTCAGGTAACGCTTCATAGTATTTATTTGAAACTTCTCTTTCCTGGAAGTATATATCAGGATTTTGAGCTGTACCACGAGTTACTGGATGATCAGGATTCAAAGCTCTTCTCCTGAAGTCATTAACCGCTTTATAATCAACTAATTTTGCAAGATCTTCATATTCAAGCACTTCAATCTTTTGAATTTCATGGGAGGTTCTAAATCCATCAAAAAAGTTTAAAAATGGGACTCTTCCCTTTATAGCAGATAGATGTGCCACTGCAGCAATATCCATAACCTGCTGTACTGAACTTTCAGCAAGTAGTGCAAATCCTGTCTGTCTTGTGGCCATAACGTCCTGATGATCTCCAAATATGCTAAGAGAATTTGCAGCTATAGCCCTAGCAGTTACTTGAAATACGCCTGGCAAAAGTTCTCCTGCAATTTTATACATATTAGGTACCATAAGCAATAATCCCTGAGAAGCAGTGTAGGTAGTAGTAAGTGCACCTCCCTGCAGAGATCCGTGTACAGCTCCAGCAGCTCCTGCTTCTGATTGCATTTCCATAACTTTTACCTGCTGTCCAAAAACATTCTTTTTGCCCTGGGCAACCCATTCATCAACATGTTCTGCCATAGGGGATGATGGAGTTATCGGATAAATAGCCGCTACATCAGTAAAAGCATAAGATATATAAGCTGCTGCGGTATTTCCATCCATAGTTTTCATTTTACTCATAAAAATTCCTCTCCTTTTTGATATTTGATATACAATTGAACTTTTTATAAATTAAGATTGCAGTATAAAATAACTGCATTTTTATAAACCAGATAACTTACTATAAGATAATAAATATGTGTATAAACACTAACTCTGTTTATTTAAAAATAATATAGCACAAAGTATCATATGTGAGTTATATTAATCTATAATATAACATTTATAGCCATATGTACATACTATTTATTTTATTTATGCTAAATATTTAAAATTATTTGTATTTTTCTATTAAATTTATAATTTTATTTGTTGCATCTTGTGCATTACTTGCCTTCATTTCATTTATATAGGTATTCTTTGACATCTCCAGTTTTTTTAATTTATCCAAAAGTTCCTTTGGGGTAAGCTCCTCTTCCTGAAGCACCATACTATACCCACTTTTTTCAAAGGATGCAGCATTTAAAATCTGATCTCCCCTACTGGATTTTCTAGACAGTGGAATAAGCAAATTAGGTTTTTTAAGAGCCAGAAGTTCAAATATCACATTTGCCCCGGCTCTTGATATTACTATATCTGCTGCATTCATTATGTGGGGCATCTCTTCACTTACATATTCAAACTGTACATAGCCATTCCTCTCTGTAAGTTTTTCTTCTAAATTTCCTTTTCCACATATATGAATTATATTATAATTCCTTAAAAGTTCATTTAAACAGTTTCTCACTGTATTGTTTATAAATTTTGATCCTAAACTTCCTCCTATTATGAGCAGCACCGGTTTATCATTTTCAAAACCGCACATTCTTCTTCCTATTATTCTGCTTCCATCTAAAAGTTCCTGTCTTATGGGAGTTCCCGTAAGTACAGCATTGTCACCTTTTATGGCCTTTAAAGATTCTGGAAAGGTAACACAAACCTTGGTGCAATAAGGGGAGGAAAGTCTATTTGCAAGTCCTGGAGTTATATCCGATTCATGTGCAATAACAGGAATACCATTTATGTATGCAGCCAAAACTACCGGTACCGACACAAATCCTCCCTTTGAGAATACAATGTTTGGTTTTTCCTTTCTCATTATGAATATAGCTTGAAACACACCTTTAATAACTTTAAAAGGATCTGTAAAATTTTTTAAATCGAAATATCTTCTGAATTTTCCGCTGGAGATTACATGATATTTTATTTTCTGATTTTCTATTATTTCTCTCTCAATGCCGCTTTCTGTGCCTATATATTGTATTTCATAACCTAGTTCTCTTAACTTTGGAAGCAGCGCCAGATTTGGTGTAACATGCCCTGCAGAACCTCCTCCAGTTAATATTATTTTTTTCAAAATGTGATTCCCCCTTAGTACAATTCACAGTTCACAATTCACAGTGCACGATGCACAAGTTTTCAATTCACAATGCACGATTCACGGTTTACAGTGCACAATGCATAGTTTATTGTTGGCCATTTTTTTGTACTTAATTATATTCTTAAACAGTTAGTATATGCCGTGGCCTTTTAGATTGTATTTCTGAGATTTAAGGGAAATCTTACAACTTGCAAGTTTAATTTTATAATTCTTGTACATACAGAAAATTCTGTGATTTTTTTAATGTATGATAATATTAATGGAATTCCATTATAAAGAATTTTAAAATTATTATTTTAAGGTGTCAAGTGTTACTGTACACTTTAAATTGTCTCATGTCAACTGCATACCAGGTAATTATATGTTAAATTAAAAATTTATTTAAGTCTACCTTTTTTTATTTATTTTTTTGACGTGAGTCTAAAATCCTTTATCACAAGTTGAAGATTTTTGATACCGTTAAATTCATTAATACAGGGTAAAAATATAAAATCCATTTTTAAACTGGTAAAATTATTGCTGAAAATTTTATTTGCACCACTACTTCCATAAGTGTCCAGTATTAATTTTTTAAATTTTTCTCCCCCATCAAAGGCTATTGCATCAATTTTTTTCAAGTTATTTTTCAATCTGCAAAATAGCTTTAACACATTTTTATCTTTTCCCATAAAATAAATTTTGAATATATCTACATTTTTTTCTCCAAACAAAGGAGTAGAATTGCCTTTCCCAAAAGGTTCCAGTTTTTTTATATCCTCCAGTATATGAAAAGACAGGTTTTCAAGAGGTAATTTGCCATCTATCCTTATTTTAGGTATTAGGTCTTCATCTGTAAGATTACAGTTTTTATTCAAGTTTTTCCTTAATTTATCTACATTTTCTTCTGCTATGGATAATCCTGCCGCCAAAGGATGTCCACCGAACTTTTCCATTAATTCTTTGCATTTTACAAGTTCTTCAAACATATTGTATCCCTCTATGGATCTTCCTGAACCTTTTGACATACTTCTCCCTGAAGTTATGACTATGGATGGTACATTATATCTGTCCTTCAGTCTTCCTGCAACTATGCCGGCTATACTTTCATGAGTTTCTTTTTCATATACCACAAGTACTTTATCCTTCTTTAAATTTGAATTTTCAACTTTATCTATTATGTTATTTAAACTTTTAACCGTCATATTTTGTCTTTCTATATTTAACTCATGAAGTTTTTTTGCAAGTTTTGAGGCCTCTTCTGAATCTTTACACATCAAAAGTTCCAGGGCCAAAACTGCACTTTTAAGTCTTCCTGTAGCATTTATGCAGGGTCCTATAATAAATCCTATATGATAGGCAGTGATGTTTTTCCCCTTTAGGGAATTTTCTTCTATAAGTGCCTTTAGTCCTATATTCTCAGTATAGTTTATCATATTAAGACCCTTTTTAACTATAATTCTGTTTTCATCCACTAGATCCACCACGTCACATATAGTTCCTATAGCAGCATATTGAATGAATTTGTGGCATTGTTCTTCTTTTAAATGAAATTTTTTATAAAGTACCTGAATAAATTTAAAAGCTACCCCTGCACCACAGAGGTGTTTAAAAGGATATGTACAGTCCTCTCGCTTGGGATCTATAACTGCATCTGCCTCAGGTAATAAATATACCTTTTTGCCATTTTCTTTTTCCTCAAAAAATATATGATGGTGATCTGTAATCACCACAGTAATGCCAAGTTCTTTGGCTCTCTTAACCTGATTAAGTGCTGAAATACCATTATCACAGGTTATTATAACTTCACAGCCTGCCTCTTTTAACTTTTCTATACTTTTTACATTTATGCCATAACCCTCTTCTATTCTATCTGGTATGTGATATGTAACTTTTGCACCACACTTTAAAAGTCCAGAGTATAATATATAGGTACTCATTACTCCATCTACATCATAATCCCCATATATGGCTATATTTTTATTATCCATTATGGCCTCATATATTATATCCGTGCCTTTCTCCATGTCCTTCATAGACAGAGGATCTTGTAGATTATCTATAGAGGGATTTAAAAATTCTTTTATTTTTTTCTCTTCTGAAATACCTCTATTTGCAAGAATAGTTGCCATAATTTCACTTATTCCTGCTTTTTTTGAAATATATTTTATATCTTTATTACACCTTCTAATCATCCATTTTTTCTTTAAAATATTACATCCCTCCCTGATCTTAAAAATATTCTTTAAAACTCACCCTCTTAAAATCTGTATGGAAGGCTGCTTCATAAACTTACCGGCAACCTGATTTATGTGCCAGGCTTCAATTTTATATGTGTCTTCTTGGAGAAAATAGTTATCATTCATAAGTTCTCTTATAACACTTTCCTTGCAAAACTCAATAGATTTTTCTCTTTTAATTTCATATTTTAATTTCATATTTTTAATTTTGAATTTTATCTCCTCATTTTTAAAATCCAGGGGAGAATGTTTAAACTTCTCTATAACACTATCTACTGTGGATATTACTTTATCTATATTTTCTATGCAAGTTCCTATTTTTATAGAAAAAAGCTTTATTCCCCTTTCATTTTTTATACTACTTCCCACCTCATAGGCAAGGCCCTTATGAGTCCTTATTTCATTAAAAAGCAGGCTTCCCCCTCCCTGGCCAAAAACAGTATTAAGCAGGGGAAGAACCCTGTTTTCTTCAAAATTCAAGTTATGAATGTCAAATATATATTGTATTTTTACTCCTTTTATACCTTTCACATTTTCTACAAATATACCTTCTTTGTTTTTTTCGTACAATACCTTTAAGTCTCCTCCCGTTTCCTTGAGGGTTTTTTTATAGCTCCTTTTCCAATGTCCAAAATACCTCCCTACAAGATCACAGACATAATTAAATTCCAGAGAAGAACAAACACATATGACACAATTTTCAGGTACATAGAATTTATGGTAAAATATTTTTATTTCATCTAAAGTAATATTTTTAATACTTTGGTCATTTCCTATTATGGTCTCTCTTATGCGCCTGAGTTTAAAGGAATTTTTAAAGAGCAGATCTTCACAGTGTTGGTAAGAATCATCCTTCCATTCTTTCAGTTCCTGAAATATTATATTCATTTCTTCTTTAAAACCCCTCTCTTTAAAAGAGGAATTTAAAATAATATCACTGTACAGTTCAATTCCCCTATACAAATCCTCTGAAAAGCAGGTTCCATAGTAAATTGTATAGGGGTAGTTTGTCATAGCATTTTCAAATCCAAATATGCTGTCAAGCTGCATATTTATATCATTTTCATCTCTATTTTCAGTTCCTTTGGATATAACATGCTCCAATGCATGGGCAGTGCCTTTTGAAAAATACTCTCCTTCTTCCAAGGCTCCCACATTAAATCCTATACAGATAGAAGATAATTTTCCAGGTCTGTATTCATATAGTAATTCAAGTCCATTTTCAAATATGTATTTCTCCATTTTTTCACCTGTATTTTATATTTTAAACCAAATTCAAAAGTATATCTTTCTTTAAATTTTCTACAACTTCCCCACCCTTGAGGTTTTCTAAAATTTTAAGGGCAAAATAAATTGCCGTAGCAGGTCCTCTGCTTGTTATTAAATTTCCTTCCTGAACTACTATTTCTTCACTGTAATTATAAGCTTGAAGTTCCTCCTCAAAACCAGGATAAGAAGTTACTTTTCTGTTATAAATTATTCCTGCCTTCTTTAAAACTATAGGGGCTGCACATATTGCCGCTACTATTTTATTTTCTTTATCAAATTTTTTTACCATTTCTGTAACTTTCTCGTTATCTCTCAAATTCGTGGCTCCCGGCATACCTCCTGGAAGTATAACAGCCTCATATTCATCTCCATTTATATTTTCAAGTAAAGTTTCCGCTTTAACCACTACCCCATGTGCCCCTTTTACATCCTCTTTGCCATTTATAGAACAAAGTATACAGTCTACCTCTCCTCTTCTTAAAACATCTACACAAGTTAACGCTTCTATTTCTTCAAAACCTTGTGCAAGTAAAACAACAACTTTTTTCATTATTAAGAACACTCCTTTTTTACATATTAACTTCTGCAATTTTGTCTTCCATAACTACAAGCATAATATTTGCTCCTTTTCCTCCCCTGTTTTGGAGGGCAATATCCTTTATTTTTATACTTTTTTTATTTCCCTTTACAGAAGTCAAATTCAACTTGTAATTTATTTTTTCTTCCATAACCATAGAGTGCATTACACTATCTTCTTCATTTAAATTTATAGCCGTTACCCCGCAGGCCGACCTTCCCATGAAATTTATGGAATCCCCCTGAAATTTTATAGCCATGCCTTTTTCAGTTACTATAAGTATTTCATCTTCTTCTCTGCCACACTCCACATTCACAAGAAAATCCCCGTTGATTTTAAATTTGTGTGCCCTATTCCATCCATTTATATCTTGAAACTCATTTAGTTTCGTCTTCTTTATCATACCATATTTAGTAAAAAAATAAATGTGTCCACAATCAAAATTTTCTACAGAAATCATTTTTAATATATCTTCAGCATCTATTCCCATCAGTTTTTCAATATCTATACCACTGTTTTCAATTTCCTGAAGCATAAAAGAGGGCATGGAAAAAACATTTCCCCAAGCTGTAAATACCAATATGGTACTTGAAGAGTTCGTAAATATCTTTTTAAAGGTTCTGCCGCTGTTGGAAGTTTTAATTATACCTGACTTATTTATATTTATATAAAAATCCCTATAATCAGCTTCTTCTGAAAAATCTACTTTTATTACCTTATCCCCTTCAACCATCGGAAAAAGCTCAGTAGTAACTATGTTTCTGTCCTCTCTTGCTATTTCTTGTACCTTTGCAACAAATTGAAGTCCAATTTCTGTTTCTACTCTGATAAAATCTAGAGATTTGTTGCTATTTACAAGTTTTACACCTATAAGTTCTTCCTCTTTTTTTAATCTCAATGCCATAAGTTTGGTGTATTTTGTAACAAAGGCATTAATACCAGTCCTTTTTATACCTGCCATGTTTGTAAAAAATATAAACTCTGCAGGGAAATCAAAACTTTCTATACTGTATACCGCTACAACTCTTTCCTCTGAAAGATCAATTCCTTTTATTATGCTTTCCAGTTTTTCTCCTTTTTCTCTCCATTTAAACTCTGGAATATCTATTCCCTTTATTTTATATACATTTCCCCTGTTTGTAAAAAACATAATTGTATTTTTTGTACTGGAGTTTATCACATATATATTGAAATCTCCCTCTCTATATTCTATATCCTTAACATCCCTGCTGGATCGATTATAACTTTTAAGGGAAATTCTCTTTATAAATGCATCCTTGGACATGGTAATTACTATGTCCTCATCTACTAAAATTTCTTCCACATCTATTTTTGCCTTTTCTTCCTCTTCAATTATGATAGTCTTTCTGTCCTTGCCATATTTTTCTAAAATTTCTGTGAGTTCCTTTTTTATAACCTTTAAAATTTCCTTTTCACTATCTAATATTTTTGTGAGTTTTTTTATGGTTTTTAAAAGTTCTCTATGTTCCTTTTCAAAGGATATTACTTCAAGTCCTGTAAGTCTATAGAGCATAAGTTCCAAAATAGCTTCTGACTGCTCCCCTGTAAATTTGAATTTTTCCATGAGATTCAAAGCTGCATCTTTTTTTGATTTGGAACTTCTTATGGTATTTATAATCTGGTCCATAAGTCCAATAGCCTTTATAAACCCTTCCACAATGTGAAATCTGCTTTTTGCTGCCTGTAATTCCTTTTCAGTTCTCCTTTTTATAATTTCCTTTTGATATTTAATATAGTGCTTTAATATACCCTTTAGCCCCAGTGTTACAGGTTTCCCCTCTGCCAGAACTACCATGTTGAAAAATATATTGCATTGAAGTTCAGTCTTTTTAAATAAATATTTCAAAACTTTTTCAGCTAAGTTTCTATCTGTTGATTTTTTAAATTCTATTACCGCCCTTATACCTTTTCTGTCAGATTCATCTCTTATATCAGATATGGGTTCTAATGCCTTTGCATGCCTCTTATCTGCCGTCATCTCAGAGATGGTCTGAAGTAATTTTGCCTTACTTCTTCTGTAGGGAAACTCTGTTATAACTATTCCAAGTCTTCCATTATCAAGCTTTTCTATGGAGGTTTTAGCTCTTAGAGTAACTTTTCCTTCTCCTGTGGCATAAGCGGAAGCCAGTGATTCTCTTCCTATAATTATTCCCCCTGTAGGCAAATCAGGTCCTTTAATATACTCCATAAGTTTTTCTGTGCTTATATCTTCACAGTCAATATAGGCACAGACAGCCTGTATCACTTCTCTTAAATTATGGGGTGGAATATTGGTTGCAAGTCCAACAGCTATTCCAAAAGCTCCATTTACAAGCAAATTTGGATATCTTGAAGGAAGCACCTCCGGTTCCTTTTCAGAACCTGAATAATTGTCTACCATATTTACTACACCTTTTTCTATGTCCCTTACCATTTCCATAGCAATAGGTGTGAGTCTTGCTTCTGTATAACGCATGGCAGCAGCACTGTCTCCGTCCTGACTTCCCCAATTACCGTGGCCGTCTATAATGGGCATTTGGGTTGTAAAATCCTGGGCCAATATTACCATGGCATCATAAACAGAAGTATCTCCATGGGGATGATATTTTCCAAGTATGTCTCCCACTATCCTTGCAGATTTATAATAGGGTTTATCTGGAAATGCCTTTAACATATAGGCCCCATATATTATTCTTCTGTGTACAGGTTTTAATCCGTCCCTCACATCTGGAAGGGCTCTGTCCTTTGCCACTTCCACAGCATAGGGCATATAGTTATCCGGCATAGCTTCTTCTATGGGAATTCTTATTATATTATTATCTTTTGGAATTAATGTATTTTTCGCCAAGAAAATCCTCCTCTTTTCAGTTCACAATTAAATTGATTTTGTCTGAAGGAAAAATTTCACCAATTGTGAATTGTGAACTGTACTTGTGCATTGTAAATCGTGAATTCTGCATTGTGCATTGTGAATTGTCTAAAATTCTGCGTGTTTGTACATATATTTTTTTCTAGGTGCCACTACGTCTCCCATAAGTAAAGACACCATTTTTTCTGCCTTCACCACATCTTCTATGGTTATTTGCTGCAATGTTCTACTTTCAGGATTTAAAGTAGTATCCCAAAGCTGATCTGAATTCATCTCTCCAAGACCTTTATATCTCTGTATCAAAGCTTTAGAGCCTACTTCTCTTTTTGTCTGCAAAAGTTGATTGTCACTGTAGGCATACTTCACTACTTCTTTGCCCTTTACTTGTTTGTAGACCTTGTAAAGAGGTGGAAGTGCTATATAAAGATGTCCATTTAAAATAAGCTCTCTCATATATCTATACATATAAGTCATCCAAAGGGCCCTTATATGGTATCCATCCACATCTGCATCACTTAATATTATGATTTTATTATATTTAAGATCTTTTTCATTATAATTTTTCAATATTCCAGTGCCTATGGCAGTATTAAATATCTTTAACTCCTCACTGCCTAAGACATTTTCAAGTTTTTGTTTTTCTGTATTCATTATTTTGCCCTTTGAGGGCATTATGGTCTGAAACCTTCTATCTCTTGCCTGTTTTGCAGAGCCTCCTGCAGAATCCCCTTCCACCACTATAAACTCACATTTTGAAGGATCTTTTAAGGTGCATACTGCAATTTTTCCCGCAAGAGGTGCCGTTCCCTTACCTATCTTTTTCTTTTCCGCATCATTTATTTTTTTTATTTTTTCCCTTCTGGCGGCAGCATAGAGAGCATTATTTATTATGATAGAGGCAGTACTCTTATTATCCTCTATCCATTCTGATAATTTGGTGTAGGAAAGATCATTCATTATGGTATAGGCTTCACTATTTCCAAGCTTTGTTTTAGTCTGACCTTCAAACACAGGATTGTTTATGCTCACCTTTACTATAGCTGTCATTCCCTCTCTCAAGTCCTCTCCTTCAAATTCCCTGTCTTTTTCCTTTATGAGATTTAATTTTTTAGCCCACTCTTTAAACGCTCTGGTCATACCTGTTTTAAAACCGCTTTCATGAGTTCCAGACTCTGTAGTTGGAATATTATTTACATAACTTGCTATATGATATGTAGTAGAATCCGTAAACTGTATACACACCTCCCCTTTCATCTTTATACCTTCGACACTTCTCTCCCCTTGAAACAGTATAGGTTCTTTGTGAAGAGGTGTTTTACTTTCATTTAAATATTCTATAAAATCCAGGAGCCCTCTATCTGAATGATATTCTTTTTCAACTTTATTTTTTTCTTCCCAGTATATAAATTTTAAAGTTATTCCCTTATTCTGAAAAGCCAGTTCTTTAAGTCTTTCCTCTATTATATCAAGTTTAAAATCTACTGTAGAAAACACCTCTTTATCCGGCATAAAGGTTACTTTAGTTCCAGTATCCCCGGTATTTCCTATTATATCAAGTCCTGTTACGGGAGTTCCCGGCATGATTTTTTTAAGTGATTTATCATAGGCATGCTGGAACCTTTGCCTATATATATGTCCATTTTGTCTCACTTCCACCTCCATCCAGCTGGAAAGGGCATTTACCACTGCCCCTCCAACCCCATGAAGTCCTCCGGAAGTCTTATATATATCATTATTAAATTTACCTCCTGTGTGAAGGGAAGTAAATACCATTTCAACTCCATTTTTTTTAGTTACAGAATGGGTTCCTGTAGGTATTCCCCTGCCATTATCTATAACAGATACACTTCCATCCTTATTTAATATGACACATACCTTATCTCCAAATCCATTGGAAATTTCATCTATAGAATTATCTAATATTTCCCATATACAATGATGAAGACCTTTGGTACCGGTGGAGCCTATATACATACCCGGTCTTACACGTACTGGTTCAAGTTTTTCCAATGAAGTTAATGAGTTAACATCATAACTGTTGCTTATTTTATCTCCCACAAAATTCCTCCTTCAAATACCTGCGCTGCTCTAAGAAAAAATACCCTCTAATTGCTAAAGAAGGCTTACAACTTTAAAATTATTATATAAATAATATTTAGAACATGCAAATTTATTTTACAGGAAAGGTAATTTTCATAACTGTCCCTATATCAAGTTCACTCCACACGTCTATTTTGCCCTTATGTATGTCAAGTATCCATTTTGCAATGGAAAGTCCAAGTCCCGTGCCTCCGCTGGATTTTGTTCTTGACTCATCTGCCCTGTAAAACCTTTCAAATATATGTGGAATATGCTCTTTGGAAATGCCTATGCCTGTATCCGCCACAGTTATGACAGCAGCATTTATATCCTCTGCAAAATAGCAGTCCAGTTTAATAATTCCCCCTTCCTTTGTATATTTGATACTGTTATCCATAAATACCCTCAATGCCTCTTTAATAAGTTTCCTATCTGCATATACACTGAATTTTTCATTATGCTCACTTTCTATATGATGATCTTTATGCACTAATTTTGTCTCTTTTATCAGTTCCTCAATAAGTTCACCCAGTATAAACTCTTCTTTTTCAACTTTTTGAGCCTTTTTATCTCCTCTTGCAAGAAATAATAGCTTTTCTATCAAGTCTTTCATATTTTCGGATTCACTTTTAATTGCACAAATAGACTCTTCCAGAATTTCTCTATCATCCTTTCCCCATCTATGCAGAAGATTTGCGTATCCCTGAATTACGGAAATAGGAGTTCTCAGCTCATGGGAGGCATCAGACACAAATTGATTCTGCTGCTTTACAGAACTTTCAATTCTATCTAACATTTCATTAAACGTCTTTGCAAGATCCTTTAATTCATTTTTTGAACCCTTTATATTAAGACGTTTATTTAGATCATTTATAGATATTTCCCGTACAGTATTTGTCATTTTTTCCACCGGAGATAAAAATTTTTTGCTGGCCTTTGAGACTACAATTGTAGTAATGACCAATGCTACACTATAGGCTATAAACATAATTCCTGTCAAAACTGAAATATAATCATTATTTATTCCTCTGCCCATATAGTATTTAAAGGACGCAATTATACACACTCCTATCAGTGAAAAAACCAGGATAAATGTAAATACATAAGTTACTGTAATTTTGAAAGTCAAAGAAAATCTAAATTTCTCCAAGATTCTCCAGGCAATGTCTTCTGTAATATCATACAAAAACTTAAAAATTACTTTTGAAAATGAAAACAGTATTTTTACAATTTTAAATATTATCTTATAGAGAGGTTTTTTATCACTCATTCCTAAATTGATACCCCACTCCACGAATGGTATATATATACTTTATATTAAATTTGTCATCAATTTTACTTCTTAAATAGCGAATGTACACATCCACTATATTTGTGTCTCCCAGGTAATCATATCCCCAGACCTTATCTAGTATATTTTCCCTTGAAAGTGCAATATCTTTATTTATCATTAAATATTTTAAAAGATCAAATTCTTTCTTTGTTAAATCTATGGATGTATTTTCATAGGTAACAACATGCCTGTCAATATCCATTTGAAGATTACCTGCACTTACAATATCATTAGTTTTTACATCATTATTGCTTTTATGCTTAAATACTACCCTGATTCTTGCAAGAAGTTCCTCTATGGCAAAGGGTTTTGTCATGTAATCTTCAGCACCTATATCAAGTCCCATAACCTTATCCATAATTTCATCCTTTGCAGTAAGCATTATAACGGGAACATTAGAGGTCTGTCTAAGTCTTCTTAGTACTTCCATTCCATTCATAGAAGGAAGCATAACATCAAGTATAACAAGGTCATATCCCCCATTTAAAGCTTTTTCAAGTGCCGCCCTTCCGTCTCCCACCTGCTCTGCTATATATCCTTCATGTTCCAGTTCAAGCTGAACAAATCTGGCTATTTTTACTTCATCTTCCACAATAAGAATTCTCTTGCCAGTCATTATATCGCCCCTTTTCAGTTCACGATTTACGATTTACAGTTCATAATTTACAATTTATGGTTCACAGTTCTCGATTTGCAGTTTACAGTTATTATATTTTATTTTGTAAAAAATTTAAAGCCTGCCATATGATAAATCATAAGCAGGCAGACCTTTAGGCATTATTAAATTCTTTTGTTATTTTATCTTTAACATCTGTCACCACATTTGAAACCTTGTCTATTTTGCTGTTGATATTTAAATCTTCCCCATCTTCCTTGCGAAACCTTATCTTACAGCCTGTAACCAGGGCAATTATAATAGATACCACTGCAGCTGGCATTGCAAATATAACAAATATTGCAGCTAAAGTGGAAGGTATGTTAAGCAGTGTTTTTTTATCTTTTGATATTACAAGTTTTATTTTATTGGCCTTTATAATCAACCTTTTTATTTTTCCCATAAAATTTGAACTTCCCAAAGGTTCTTTTTCAGGTTTAATCTTATTTTGTTCCTCAAGGTAAGAAAGTGCTTCAACTATATCTCCATTGCACTTTTCCAGTGCTTCCTTTGCTTCCTTGTAACCTACATTTGCTCTTTTCCTTAAAAGGTCAATCTGTTCAATACTAATTGACATATAAACTTCCTCCTATTTATTTTTATTTGATATAAGCTTCTATACTTATATAATAAAAACATTTCATTAGAGTAAAATTAGTAGAACATTAAAATTTAATTAGAAAATACAAAGTGAATATATAAATAATTTATGTAAATGAAGAGGATCAAACCTACAAAATTGGCTGCACGTATAAAAAAACAGTTATGAATATTTTGCAATATCATATTGACAAAGTTTTTACAAAAGTTTATATTATAACTATTAATAAATAATATTTGTAGACTATATATATTTTATAATAAAAAATATTATCAAATTGTAATTAGGAGGATTTATTATGTCAAATAACAAAATCTGTGAATCTGCTGATAAAATTCTTGAAAATTTTATAAGTTCCCTAGAAGATGTACAAACTTCACATCATAGAGTAGATAGTCAAAAAATTAAATGTAACTTTGGCCAAATGGGAGTATGCTGCAAATTATGTGCAAATGGTCCCTGTAGGATAACCCCTGCTTCCCCAAAAGGAATATGTGGAGCTAATGCAGACACCATAGTTGCCAGAAATTTTCTGCGTGCTGTATCTGCAGGAAGCGGCTGTTATATTCATATAGTAGAAAACACAGCTAGAAATGTAAAATCCCTGGGAGAAAGTGGCGGGGAAATAAAAGGAATAAATGTTTTAAATAATTTAGCAGAAAAACTAGGCATAACAGAAACTGACCCCCACAAAAAAGCTGTGTTAGTGGCCGACGCAATACTAAAGGATTTGTATAAACCAAAGTTTGAAAAAATGGAGGTTATAAATAAAATAGCCTATGAACCTAGACTTAAAAACTGGGAGGAATTAAATATAATGCCAGGCGGCGCAAAATCAGAGGTATTTGACGGTATAGTAGAAACTTCCACAAATTTAAATAGTGATCCTGTAAATATGCTGTTAACCTGTTTAAGACTTGGAATATCCACCGGTATCTATGGACTTACCCTTACCAATTTATTAAATGATATTATCTTAGGTGAACCTGAAATAAGGGCTGCAAAGGTTGGTTTCAAGGTAGTAGATCCTGATTATATAAATTTAATGATAACAGGTCATCAGCATTCCATGATTGCCCACCTTCAGGACAAACTTATAGAACCTGAAATTATCCAAAAGGCCAATAAAGTAGGTGCAAAGGGATTTAGACTGGTAGGATGCACCTGTGTAGGACAGGATCTCCAGCTGAGAGGTAAACACTATACTGAAGTCTTTTCAGGTCATGCAGGAAATAACTTTACCAGTGAAGCTCTCATAGCTACAGGTGGAATAGATGCTATAGTATCAGAATTCAACTGTACACTTCCTGGTATTGAACCAATAACAGATAAATTTATGGTTAAAATGATATGTATTGATGAGGTAAGTAAAAAATCCAATGCAGATTATATAGAGTATTCCTATAAAGACAGAGAAAAAATAAGTGATTATATTATAGATAAGGCTCTTGAAAGCTATACTGAAAGAAGAGCCAATGTTAAAATCAATATTCCTAAAGATCATGGTTTTGATGACGTAATAACTGGTGTAAGTGAAACTTCTCTTAAAAAATTTTTAGGGGGGAGTTGGAAACCCTTTGTGGATCTCATAGCCTCCGGTAAAATAAAAGGTGTGGCAGCCATAGTAGGATGTTCAAACCTAACTGCCAAAGGACATGATATATTTACAGTAGAACTTGCAAAAGAACTTATAAAGAGAAACATAATCATACTCTCTGCGGGATGTTCCAGTGGTGGCCTTGAAAATGTAGGACTTATGTCACCTGGTGCTGCCCAACTTGCAGGAGACAGTTTAAAAGAAGTATGCAAGAGCCTTGGTATACCACCTGTACTTAATTTTGGTCCTTGTCTTGCTATTGGAAGACTTGAAATTGTAGCAAAGGAACTGGCAGAATACTTAAACATTGATATTCCGAAACTGCCCCTTGTTCTTTCAGCACCCCAATGGCTTGAAGAACAAGCCCTGGCAGATGGAAGCTTCGGACTTGCCCTTGGACTTCCTCTCCACCTTGCCATATCCCCATTCATAGGAGGAAGTAAAGTTGTTACAAAAGTTCTCTGTGAGGACATGGTAAATCTTACAGGCGGAAAACTTATAATTGAGGATGACATAGTAAAGGCTGCGGACATACTGGAGGAAACCATAGTTGAAAGAAGAAAAAGCCTGGGCCTTCATTAGATTTAAATAGCTTTTAGAGTAATCTATTGATTTCCCACATAACAAGTCCCCCTCTATTTCCATTCTTGTTTCTACAATGGGTACAATCTGTATTACAGTTTGTACCCCCAATTACCTTTCTAATATACCCATGATTTTCAAGATATTCCAGTTGTGCTTTTACGGTATTTACTTCTGCCTTTAACATATTTGCAATATCTTCTAGGGAATAAGTTTCTCCCTGATTAAATATATTCAATAATTTAATCAACATAAAAAATATATTTTCCACTCCAAAAAGCCATGTAATGCTCCAAAAAGCCAATTATTTTTTTCTATATTCCAGAGGAAAGCTGGAATAACAAACCTGATTTTCCAGCGTATTTATGAACATATCTCCTCTCATTTCTTTTAAAGTGGAAAAACTTATACAGACTGCATATTTTTAATTATAAGCTCTGCCATTTCCTCTGTGCCTACAATTTTTGAGCTTTCTGTAGCAATATCTAAAGTTCTATACCCTTCTTTTAAAACTTTAGATATTGAATTTTCTATATTTCTAGAAACCTCATCCATATTGAAACTATATTTAAACATCATGGATATACTCATAAGGGTGCCAATAGGATTAGCTTTATTCTGCCCTGCAATATCCGGTGCAGAACCATGTATAGGTTCGTATAATCCAAAAGAATCCTGACGTACACTGGCAGAAGGCAACATTCCAAGGGAACCTGTAAGCATTGAAGCTTCATCACTTAAAATATCTCCAAACATATTTTCTGTTAAAATCACATCAAATTGCCTAGGATCTTTAATAAGCTGCATGGCAGCATTATCCACATACATATAGTTAAGTTCTACATCACCATATTCCTTGGAAATTTCTCCTACAACTTCCCTCCACAATTTAGAACTTTCAAGTACATTGGCCTTATCTATCAAAGTAAGTTTTTTATTTCTCTTTCTTGCAATTTCAAAAGACCGCCTGGCAATTCTATCTATTTCAAAGGTGGAATAACTTATGGTATCCCAGGCTTTCTGTCCCTCTTCTACATCCATCCTTCCTTTTTCCCCAAAATATGCCCCTCCAGTTAACTCCCGCACTATCATTATATCAAGTCCTTCTCCAAGCACTTCAGGTTTTAAATTTGAAGCGGATTTAAGTTCTGGAAACAATATGGCAGGTCTTAAATTTGCAAATACACCAAGGGCTTTTCTTATACCCAGAAGTCCTGCTTCAGGCCTTAAATTGCCCGGTAATTTATCCCATTTAGGTCCTCCTACTGCCCCTAAAAGTACCGAATCACTTCTTTTACAAACTTCTATAGTCTCCTCTGGAAGAGGTGTGCCTTTTTCATCTATGGCACTCCCTCCTAAAAGTACCTTTTCACATTGAAGATCAAACTTATATTTATCTGCTGCCACCTTTAAAACTTTTTCTCCCTGGGTTATTATTTCCGTCCCTACTCCATCTCCTGGTATAATAGCTATTTTCACTTGCTTTCCACCTCTTTTTTTATATAGTTTATAAGTCCTTGAGACTCTATTATCTTCTGCATAAATTCTGGAAAAGGTGCCGCCTTATAAGTTTTATTTTTAGTTATATTGGTGATTACTCCTGAATTTACATCAATGGATATTTCATCATTTTCTTCTATATCCTTTGCAGCTTCCTCACATTCCATTATTGGAAGTCCTATATTTATAGAATTTCTAAAAAATATTCTGGCAAAAGTTTCTGCTATCACGCAGCTTATCCCCGATGCCTTAATAGCTATAGGAGCATGCTCTCTGGAGGAACCGCATCCAAAATTTTTACCTGCTATAATTATATCCCCCTTATTTATTTTTTTTGAAAAATCCTTATCCAAATCTTCCATACAGTGAGAAGCAAGTTCCTTTTCATCACTGGTATTTAAGTATCTTGCCGGAATTATAACATCTGTATCAATATTGTCTCCATATTTAATAGTTTTCCCCTTTATCATTTTACAACCTCCTCTGGTGATGAAATTTTTCCTGTTACAGCAGAAGCCGCTGCTACTGCGGGACTTGCCAAATAGACTTCACTTTCTACATGACCCATTCTGCCTGTAAAATTCCTGTTTGTAGTAGCTACCGCCCTTTCTCCTTTTGCAAGTATACCCATATGTCCTCCAAGGCATGGTCCACAGGTAGGAGTACTCACTACTGCTCCTGCCTCTATGAATATCTCAAGAAGTCCTTCCTTTAAGGCTTGAAGATATATACTTTGAGTAGCAGGAAATATAATTGTTCTTACATTTGAGTTCACTTTTCTTCCCTTTAATACTTTGGCTGCCTCCCTTAAATCCCCTATTCTTCCATTGGTACAGGAACCTATAACTACCTGATCTATTTTCACCTCTCCCACATCATCAATAGTTCTAGTATTTTCAGGTATATGAGGAAATGCTACTGTAGGGCGAATTTCTGACAAATCTATTTCTATGGTTTTAATATAGTCTGCATTTTCATCTGCTTCATACACAGTATAATTTCTATTTGAATGTTCTTTTACATATTCTATGGTTTTTTCATCTACTGGGAAAATTCCATTTTTAGCCCCTGCTTCAATAGCCATATTAGCTATGGTGAACCTGTCATCCATGGATAATTCCCCTACACCCTCTCCTGCAAATTCCATTGAATTATAAAGAGCTCCGTCTACTCCTATCATTCCAATAATATGGAGAATAATGTCTTTTCCACTTACCCAGGGCTTTAATTTACCCTTTAGTACAAATTTTATAGCTTCTGGAACCTTAAACCAGGCTTCTCCTGTGGCCATTCCTGCTGCCATATCCGTACTTCCAACCCCTGTGGAGAATGCTCCTAGGGCACCATAGGTACAAGTATGAGAATCTGCACCTATTATTACATCTCCACATACTGCTAATCCTTTTTCAGGGATAAGGGCATGCTCAATTCCCATCTGACCTATTTCAAAATAATTTTTAATACCTTTGTCCTTCGCAAATTCTCTTACACATTTGCACTGCTCAGCTGATTTTATATCCTTATTAGGAGTAAAATGATCTGGAACAATTGCAACCTTCTCCCTGTTAAAAACCTTCTGGCTTCCAATTTTATTAAATTCATTTATAGCTACCGGAGTAGTTATATCATTTCCAAGTACTAAATCCAATTTTACTTTTATTAATTCTCCCGCTTTTACACTGTCCAGCCCTGCATGGAAAGCTAGTATTTTTTGTGTCATAGTCATTGCCACATAAATCACTCCTATCAAAATTTTATATTAATTATACATATTTCTTAATTGGCCGAGATTTTTTTTAAATCCTTTGAATGGGTTTCATAATATAGTTTATTTACAGCATTTATAAAAGCTATACCGCTGGCCTCTACAATATCTGTACTTATACCTTTTGCAGAAAATATCTTTCCTTCCTTTTCAATTCTTACAGTTACTTCTCCCATTGCATCTTTTCCGCTTCCTACAGCCTTTATAAAATAATCACTTAAAGTAACGTCTATACCCGTGGCTTTTTCAATAGCTTTAAATGTAGCATCTACAGGTCCATCTCCGCAAGAGGCTTCACTCAATTTTTTCCCATTACATTCAATCTCCACAGTAGAAGTAGATACAACGGTGTTCCCCGTAAAAACTTGATAATACTTTAATTTAAATACTTCTGGAACATGAAATATCTCATTTTTAACAAGACTTTCTATATCCTCATCGGATATATGTTTTTTCTTATCTGCTAGCTCTTTGAACTTCTTGAAAATTTCATCTGTCTTTTCTTTGCTTAAATCCTTATATCCCATTTCATGCAAATGCTCTACAAAAGCATGTCTTCCAGAATGTTTTCCTAAAACTATAAAATTTTTCTTAAGTCCTACAGATTCCGGTGTCATAATTTCATAGGTTTCTCTGCAGTTCAATACACCATGTTGGTGTATGCCGGATTCATGTGCAAAAGCATTGGCTCCCACTATTGCCTTGTTTCCTTGAACCTGCATGCCTGTTACATGACTTACTATACTACTGGTTTTAGTTATCTCTTCTGTAACAATATCTGTGTGACAATTAAAACTATCAGCCCTAGTGCTAATAGCCATTACAATTTCTTCAAGGGCTGCATTCCCTGCCCTTTCTCCAAGTCCATTTATGGCACATTCAACCTGTTCTGCTCCATTTTTAATAGCCGACAGAGAATTTGCCACAGCCAGCCCCAAGTCATTATGACAATGCACACTTATAATTGCCTTATCAATATTTTTTACATTTTCTTTAATTCCTTTGATAAATGCCCCATATTCTAAAGGAGTAGTATAACCCACTGTATCTGGTATATTTACTACATCTGCACCAGCTTCTATAACCGCCTCTAAAACTTTATACAAAAACTCAGGCCTTGTTCTTGTGGCATCTTCTGGTGAAAATTCTATACTTGGACATAATCCCTTAGCATATCTTACCATATCTGATGCCCTTTTTAAAACTTCTTCAGGTTTCATATTTAACTTATGCTCCATGTGAATATCCGATGTAGCAAGGAAAATATGAATTCTTGGTTTTAAGGAACCTTTAAGCGCTTCCCAGGCACAGTCTATATCTTCCTTTGAAGCCCTTGCAAGTCCCACTATGACGGGACCTTGTATACTATCTGCAATAGCTTTGACTGCCTCAAAATCTCCATGAGAAGCCTTGGGAAATCCAGCTTCTATGATATCTACAGATAACTTCTGAAGCTGTTTTGCAATGGTAATTTTATCATTTATATTAAGGCTCACCTTAGGTGTCTGCTCTCCATCCCTTAATGTAGTGTCAAATATATATATTTTCTTTGTCATAAAAATTCCTCCCTTTTAAATTAAATAAAAATATAAAAAACAGACTTCTCCATGGGGCGAGAAGTCTGTCGCGGTGCCACCCAAATTTTTTTCTCAATCAAATAACGGCATAAACCGGTAGAACCTACTAAAAATTTCAGCCTACAACTCCAGGGTGAGTTCAACTTGTATAATTTATGGGTTTTCACCTATTCCCACTCTCTTTTAAATCAATTCACAGGTCTACTATTCCCTATCATGGTTTTTACAATTCACAATTTACAATGCACAGTTCACAATTTATAGTTTACAATACATAGTTTATAGATTTTTTATTTTTTAAATATAAAAAACAGACTTCTCATGGGGCGAGGAGTCTGTCGCGGTACCACCCAAATTTTTTCTTAATTTAATAACGACAATACTGCCGGCACAACCTACTAAAATTTCAGTCTGCAACTCAAGAGTGAGTTCAATGTGTACTATCTATGGGTTTCCACCTGACCCCACTCTCTTCAAAATAAAAACACACCTACTAGCCTCTATCTCCGTTTTTACAATCATCTATATATCTGTCAGTATATTATAAATTAAATTTTATGTCAATAGATATATAGCTTTTCTATAATAAAAATTTATTTACTTTTTCTTTTAACTCACCTGAAACCTGTTCTAAATCTACTGTAAGCTTTTTTACATCTTCCATTTTTTCTCTTACTTCCAAGGTGGAAGCTGTTATTTCCTCCGAAGATGCTGCTATCTCCTGTGTAACTGAAAGTATGGAGTCCATGGAAGAACTAACTATATCCTTATTTTCATAAACTTCTTCTATCTTGGATACATTTTTCCCAATTACCTTTGGCATGTTTTCCATAAAATCAATTACTTTTCCCAGTGTTTGTTTTGTTTCATCTATGGTATCCACCTGGGATTCTATTACTTTACTTGAAGTCTCCACACTATCTGCAGAAATATTAACTGTATCTATAAGTTCTTTTATAAGTATATTAATTTGTTTTACAGATTCAAAAGTTTCATCTGACAGTTCTTTAATTTGTTCTGCCACCACGGCAAAACCTCTTCCTGCTTCACCGGCTCTTGCAGATTCTATAGATGCATTTAAAGAGAGCAAATTTATTTCATTTGAAATTCCCTCTATGGTCTCTACTATACTCACTATATCATTGGATTTATCCAATAATTTTTTTATATTGCTGTTTGTTTCCCTGGATGCTTCTATGTTTTCCTTATTTTTGTTTTCAAGTTCACCAAGTATGTTTATAATATTTGAATTTAACTCACTAGCCTTTAATACATCGTCTCTCATAGTAATGCTGTTTTCTTTTACCATATCTATATTTTTAGACAGCATATTCATACTTTCAAGGCTTTGCTGCATATCTTTAGCAGAATCACTTATGGCAGATGATACCTGTTCCATGGCATCCTTTATTCCCGTGGAATTTTCAGTGGTAACCTGGGTAAAAGAACCTATGTTGACTATTTTTTCATCTATTACAATGGATGTATTTTTTATTTTCACAAGAATATTTCTTATTTCACCTATCATCTCATTAAATATTTGTGCTATAATTCCTATTTCATCTTCATTCTTTATATTCACCTTTACAGACATATTGCCTTTAGATGCCCTCTTCATGGAATTTATTATTTCACTTAAAGGTTTTACTTTATTCTTCATAAGAATGCCTATAAATAACATAGAAATTAGTATTATAACTGCAGATATTATAACTATGAGTATTAAAATTTTGTATAAGGGTTTATAAAAATCTTCATCGTAACACCCTACATTTATGTACCAGTCCCAGGGCTCAAAATAAGCCACAGCATTTATTTTAGGCCTTTCGCGAATTTCCCCCGGGTTTTTCCAGTTAAAATGTACTATCCCTCCATCTTTGGGATTCTTGGCTTCATCCATTATAAGCTGTACCAAACTGTTTCCATCTGAGTCCTTAATACTTGATATATCCTCTCCTTCTTTATAAGGGTGCATCATTTCAACTCCCTTACTATTAACAGCATACATATATGCCTGTATACCTAATTCTAAATCTGAATTAAGTCCCCTAGTTTTTCCATCAGACTGTTTTGAATTTAACATTTTATTTTTAAATATCTCTTGAGCTTCAGTCCTAGTAAGCTTTCCTTTTTGAACCTGTTCCTCAAGTGATTCCATCATTACAATACCCATCTGTATTCTATTTTTTATAGCAGTCTCTCCTAAATTTGTAAGTTCCTTTTTTGTATTATAAAAACATACCGCTCCTATTACAATTATAGAGACCACGATTAAAACAAAAAATTTTAAATAAGAACTAAGAAAACTCCAGCTTAGTCTGTCATTTTTTAGTCTATATTCTTCAGATTTTTTTTCTTTCATAAACATTTACCCCTTCCACCATAAATACATATTGATTTACCATACTACTTTATTATAACCTATACTTACATATAATCAAATATAATATTATAAACCCCTCCACATATGCTTATATAAAGGGTTTATGTCAAAATTTATACAGGTTCTTTATAAGGATAAATTTCTTTCACAGTATTTTAAAGTGTATAAAATACCACACCATCTTTAGAATAAACTGCTAAAAAAATTTTTAATAGCTTCTATAATTTTAGAAAAAAATCCTTTAGCTTCCTCGGAAGATATGCTTCCTTTTAATTGATCTGTCACATTATTTAGTTGGTCTTTCAATTCAGAAAAGTTCAAGTTTAAACCATTTATTTTACTCATTAAAGATACTATTTTATCTACGTCTTCAGAGGATAAATTAAAGTTATAATTGTTAACCACATTTTGCACTATGTTTTTTATTTCCCCTTCTGTCTTAGGTTTTTCTTTAACTACATCTGTCTTTATTTCATTTATTAAACCTGCTGCTTCATCTTTTCCTATTTTATCTCCCAAGTTTCCTGTGGTTACCAGTTCATCATTGGCAACTTTTTTGGTTTCTTCGTCAATTTTATTTCCTGCAGTACTATTTTCAAACCCTTTTAAAATGCCTGTAAGAGCCGCAGTTCCAGATACATTAAAAGGAGCAGACGCTTTAACATTGGCATTTTTTACCCCTGCAGTTATAAGGGCATTTTTTATCATGCTGCTGCTTACCCAATATATATTATTGGTGGATACCTGAAGTCCTCCACTGGATGTTGGCTCTACGTAAGCACAGGATATGGATTTAGTCCCTATTTGTTCACTGCTTGCCACATCTCCCAAATACTTTTTCTCTTCGTCTATATTTACTTCTATTACATTGACTTCCTGTTTATTAACCTTGAAATATTTCAACATATCATTTTTTTGCTGTTCTGTAAGATTTCCTCCCAAGGTGACTACCTTATATGCATCTGCCTGTACTTTATTTACCCCTCCCATTAATATTACAGATAAAACCATAAATACTGTTAATAATTTACTTGTAAATACTCTCCACTTCATATTTAAAATCTCCTTTTTAATATACTAATAAATATAATATACTACATTTATTAATATAAAAAGTACCAAATTGTAAAAACATACAGCACTTTAAGAAGATAATAGCTTTACTACCTTTGTAATTCCAATATCATTTTGAATCAATTTTAAAAAATTATTTTTTGATTTATTATAATTTTCAAATACCTGAAGGGCTCCTTCCCTGTCATTATAAACTTTCCAGTAACCACAGCATACACATTCTTTTTCATTACAATTCATAAAATCTTCCACATCTCTAAGGGGTATGCCCAAAAAGATTCCCATCTCGTGAGGGCAAAAATTATATTCATATCTATTTTTAAGAAGATTCAACTTCTCAATTAGAGACATGGAGTTTGAATACCCAAATTTACTTAAAAATTCAGCATTATCCTTATCACACAATACTTCAGAGAGCATTTTTTCATTATAAAATAAAAGTACTACGGAATTTTCCTTTCTATTGATTTCAAATACTTTTAAATTTATATTATCCAAATATTCACATCCATATTTGCACCACAGATCATACATATTTTTATTTCTATTGGATATAGTAACTATAGAAGATGGTTTATATCCTGTAATAGTAGGGGATAGTGCATAGGTTATAAGACTCATCATATATTCTTTTTCATCGGTATTGTATATATATTTAATAAATTCCTGGTTCAAACTTTTCACATTTTACCAACTCCCTTTAATATAACACTAGGATTCCAAGGCAAAAAATATTTCATAAAAATATATTTAAACTTAGAATCCTACAGGTATTATCATGTATCCAATTTTAAAATTTAATCCTATAAAAATTTCGTTATTTTCCTATGTTAATATAAAAATATATTATTCTACAATATTAGTACACAGCTACTTCTCTTCCAAAATTTTTGCATTCTTCTTCTGAACTTCCCTCTGGGGTTTCTTGTACAATTAATCCTTCATTTAACAGATTGGCTCCATAGCCTTCCATTCTTTCAAACCAGCTTCTCATCCATTCTCCATCGCCCCATCCATAAGAACCAAATAGACCTAATTTTTTGCCGGATACAGAAGAAGCAATAGATTCCACAAAAGGTTCCATTTCACTTTCTTCAATAACCTCTGCACCCATGGCTGGAGAACCTAATAACACTACATCTGCACCTTTTACATCATCCACACTGGCTTCTGACACATGTAAAAGCTTAACTTCAGCACCTTTTTCTTTGGCACCTTCCTCTATTAATTTAGCCATAGCTTCTGTATTGCCTGTTCCTGTCCAATAAATAATATTTACTTTACTCATTTTTATCATCTCCTCAAGCTCCTGAAATAATCGATAATGAAAATCATTATCATATATAATAATATATCTGTTTGTTATAATTGTCAATAGTTACATAACATATTTCATATAAAAATAAAAAACAGAGGATTAAAAGGATTTCTCCTGAATCATCTGTTTTAAATATATTCTCTTATTCTAACTCCTTGATTAGATTAGCCATTTCTATGGCAGCCATGGCTCCATCATATCCTTTGTTTCCACTTTTAGTTCCCGCTCTTTCTATAGCTTGTTCTATATTGTCTGTGGTAAGTACACTGAATATTACTGGAATATTACTTTCCAATGAAACATTTGCTATACCCTTTGAAACCTCACTGGATACATAATCAAAATGAGGAGTGGCTCCCTTGATTACGGCTCCTAAACATATCACTGCATCATATTTTCTGGAAAAAGCCATCTTCTTTGAAATCATAGGTATCTCAAATGCTCCCGGTACCCAGGTTATATCTATATTATCTTCTTCCGCTCCATGCCTTTTTAAGCAGTCTAAAGCTCCAGACAATAATTTAGACACTATAAACTCATTAAATCTTCCTACAACTATTCCAAACTTTAGCCCTTCTGCATTTAACTTTCCTTCATAAACTTTCATATTTTCAATCTCCTTTATATATTAATAATTTAAGATATGTCCCATTTTTTCCTGTTTTGTTTTAAGATAAAAAACATCATAAGCAGATGCCTTCATTTGGATTGGCACTCTTTCTGTAATATTTATGCCATACCTAGTTAGCTGCTCCATTTTATCTGGATTATTTGTCATAAGCCTTATATTTTCAACGGATAAATCTTTTAAGATCTGTGCCGCAGCGTAATAATCTCTTAAATCTTCCTCAAAACCCAATGCAATATTTGCCTCAACAGTATCCATGCCCTTATCCTGCAGTGCATAAGCCTTTAACTTATTAATTATACCTATTCCTCTTCCCTCTTGATTCATATATAGGAGAATACCTTGTCCCTCTTCTTCAATTTGGGTCATGGCCCTTGCATACTGCTGGCCACAATCGCATCTTACAGAACCGAAAGTATCTCCTGTAAGACATTCTGAATGCACTCTACACAAAACTGAATTTCCCTTTGACAAATCTCCTTTTACAAGAGCCATATGATGTTCTCCATTTATTTTATTTACATACCCATAGGCTATAAATTCCCCATACTTGGTTGGCAGTTTTGTATGCACTACTCTCTCTACGAAATTTTCTTTTTGTTTTCTGTATTCCTGCAGAGCTTTAATTGTAATAAACTTCAATTGGTATTTTTTTGAAAATTTTAATAGTTCAGAAGTTCTCATCATAGTACCGTCATCTCTCATTATTTCACAGCAAAGTCCACACTCTTTTAAATTTGCCAGTTTCATAAGATCAACAGTAGCTTCCGTATGACCATTACGCTCCAGAACCCCATATTCTTTGGCACGCAGTGGAAACATATGTCCAGGCCTTCTAAAATCCTCCGGTTTTGCACCCTCTTCTACAGATTTCAATGCAGTTATAGAACGCTCTGCAGCTGAAATTCCAGTAGTTGTACTTACGTGATCTATAGATACCGTAAAGGCTGTTTCATGGTTGTCCGTATTATTTGAAACCATCTGTGGAAGGTTTAATTTAGAAATCATTTTGCTGCTCATAGGCATACAAATAAGTCCCTTTGCATGGGTTGCCATAAAATTGACATTTTCCTGGGTGGCAAATTCTGCGGCACAGATTAAATCCCCTTCATTTTCCCTATCTTCATCATCTGTTACAAGAATCATCTTGCCTTGTTTAAGATCTTCTAAGGCTTCTTCAATACTATTAAATTTATTACTCATAATTTTCAACTCCTCTTTTAAAAATACTATTAATTATACTATTTTAGTTACAACACAAATTTAAATTTTTGTTTACAAGAACCCATTTTCCTTTAACAGTTGTTCTGTTATGCTGGAACTTTTTACTGGTTCTTTTTCTCTTCTTAAAATAAGATTTTCAATGTATTTTCCTATTAAATCACATTCTGTATTTATTTCATCCCCCACATTTTTATACTGCAAAATAGTTTTCGCCTTAGTATGGGGGATTAACGATACACTAATACAGTCTTTATGCACCTGTGCTATGGTAAGGCTCACTCCATCTAAAGCTACAGAACCTTTTGAAACCATGTATTTTAGCAATTCTAAAGGAGGCTGTATAACAAGCCAGGTGGCTATATCCTCTTTTTTTACTTCCTTTACCCTGGAAATTCCATCTATATGTCCTGTTACTATATGTCCTCCCAGTCTTTCTCCTACTTTCACCGCCCTTTCTAAATTCACACTGCTGTTTCTTTTTAAAAGTTTCAAATTGCTTTTTCTAAGCGTTTCAGCCATTACATCTACTGTAAAAGAATTTCCTGTAAAACTTGTTACTGTAAGACAAGCTCCATTTACAGCTATGCTGTCTCCTAATTTGACTTCTTCTAAAACCTTCTTGGAAGAGATAGTTATTTTAGAAGAATTTTCTCCATTTTTTATTTCTAATATTTGTCCAATTTCCTCTACTAAACCTGTAAACAATATTCCCTTCCCCTTTTTAATTATTTTTCTACATATCCTTGAAACATTATATCTTCTCCCGAACTTGAACAGCTGATATTTTTTAATTTGACAGCCTTTTTTAAATCCTCAATGCCTTTTCCTTCCACAGAAGTTTTTGCCTCTGATCCCCCTATTATTTTAGGTGCTATAAAATAGACAACCTTATCTACAATTCCCGAGTTTAAAGCAGAAAAATTAAGTGATCCTCCTCCCTCTATAAGCAAACTGTCTATGCCAATTTCCCCTAATTTTTCTATTAAAATCTTTAAATTTACCTTACCTGATTCATCCTTGGGACAAACAATTACATCTGCTCCCATTTTCTCTATCTCATACTTTTTACCTTTATTGTGCTCCTCTGTACAGGCTATTATGATTTTTCTCTGTTTTATGGTATCAAAAATGTTACAATCCATAGGTATCCTTAATTTAGAATCTAAAATTACAGCTATGGGACTTTTGCATTTTTTTTCAAGCCTTGTGGTTAAAAGTGGATTATCTGAAAGTATAGTACCTATGCCCACTGCAATTGCCATAACCCTGTTTCTTATGTGATGGACAAAATTTCTGGATTTTTCACAGGTTATCCACTTTGACTGTCCTGTAAAGGTTGCTATTTTACCATCCAATGTCACTGCAGACTTCAATATGACAAAAGGATGTTTTTCAGTAATATACTTTATAAATATTTCATTTACACTTAAAGCTTCTTTTTCCAGAACATCTGTAACCACTTCTATTCCCTTATTTCTTAAAAACTCTATGCCCCTACCTGAAACCAGTGGATTAGGATCCTTCAATGCAATCACTACCCTTTTTATTCCTGCCTTTACTATAGCTTCTACACAGGGTGGAGTTTTTCCATAATGAGAACAAGGTTCCAAAGTTACATATATCTCTCCCCCAGAAGCTTTATCACCTGCTTCTTCTAATGCATATACCTCTGCATGAGGTCCTCCATAAAATTTGTGATAGCCTTTTCCCACTATCTTGCCTTCTTTTACTACCAGAGCTCCCACCTGCGGGTTTGGATTCACAAAACCTTCTCCCTTTAAAGCCAATTCTAAAGCAATTTTCATATAATGTTCCTCTTTATTGTGATAATTCATAAAATTGAATTCCTCCCCCTGTGTTCTTAAATACGGAAAACGCTCCTCTTTAAATACAGCTGTTATCCAGTATTTTTTCCATATAAAAACCCCCTGAAAACACCTTCAGGGGGATAATAAACACACTAAGCATAACCTAGCATATAATAAAATACATACTACAAAAAATCTCCACTTTCTCACATCCAGACTTTACTGTCGGTACTGGAATTCAACCAGTTCCTGCTGATAATCAGCTCGCGGACTATACCGCCGATCGGGAATTTCACCCTGCCCCGAAAGCATATTATTAAGTTTTGACTACAACTTTAATATATACCTCTTTTTTTCACTTGTCAATAGAAATTTTTGAAAAATTACAATTTATACTACATTTTTATCCAAACAAACAAATTCCGTTTAAGTCTGAAAATCACTTCATAATTGAAAATAGCTCAATCCCTTACTATGATAACATATTTTGCTCCTGAAATCTCGTCTGAATAAGTAGTTATAGTAACTCCTTCCCAAATATTATATTTTCTGCATATTCTATTTAAAGTCTGGGTTATATTATACTTACCAGAATCATAATCCAATATTTTTAAACTTACAGACTTTCCTCCCTGTGACAATGCCTCTTCTACTACACTATAGAAATCATTATAGTTATTAACAACTTTTATGTCATTTCCATGAATATCTTTTTCTACTACATTGAGATTGTCAAAACTGTATTCAGTGCTGGTACACTCTGGATAATCATCTTTATTCCACCTATGATTCTTTGCAATCTCATCATCGGTTATATTAAAATAAGAATGAGAAAGCCTATTTAAACCATCATTTGTAACAGGATCATCCCAGGTAGAATCCAACTGATAATACTGTCCCTGTATTTTTACTATATTCCATGCATGTCCAATCCATTCAGTGCCATTATTTGCATCTCCTATTACCATACTGGACTCTATTCCCGCTGCCCTAAGAAGCCTGTCCATAGCATCTGCATAACCCTGACACACTCCAATTCCATTTATCAAAACACCATAGGCTGTGTATGAATCCTTAGGCATATTACCCGTATATGCCCTTTCATCATATTTTGTATTGTTGACTACATAATCATGAAGCACTAGCTCTTTTTCATAATCTTCCATATCAGAAGTAATTAAATTACCTATAATTTCACTAACTTTTTTTTGTACATCATTTTCCTTTTCTATTAAATTTTCCTTTGTATCTGTATATTTAAAGCCTATGGTAACTTTTACAGGATTTACATATTCAACATTACTTGTTGCTCCTGAATATCTTGCCCTTAAATCGGGGAAATCAACCAATATTTTGTTTATAACATCTAAATTGTATTGATTTTTATCATAATTGCTCACATTTAAAATTAGAGTATCTGCATAACTATATAATGCATCCTTTAAGGCATTATAGTACTGTGAGTAGTTTTCTACATCAATGGGAGTCTTTAAATTGTTTTTCTCCACTGTAAAATTATATTTTACCCCTTTATTTAATTCCTTGCCTTCCACAGACTTTAATCCACTATCCACTACCAGCACATATTGTCTTCCTGCCTCATATGAACTTACAGGAGAAACCTGTATGGTACCTGTGGATGAATTTATAATATTAACATTTAAAGGTATGGTACTTCCCTGTTCATATATTTTTATAAAATTTTTAGCAGAATCTGAATCAATATCTTTATTAAAAGTAATAGTCCAGGCCTTCTTGTTATTTACAGTAGAAATGTTATTATCATTCCAAATTTTATACTCTCCTGCTGCATAACAACTTTCACCTGAAAATATGAAAATAAATAATATGCCTATTATCATAAACCTATATATTTTTTTTAACACTTTATCACCTCCATGTAATCATGTAACATTGAAATATAATTAAAATAACTATATTACAGTTGTATTACAAACCAATTAACATTTTTCAATATTTTTATTAACAAAATTTTGCACTTTAAAATCTCCGCATATTCTGTTAATGTTAAATTAATATGATTCTAAAGTTTATTTTATCCATTAATAATACTATTTCCAACATATCAATTCAAATATAATTATCTAATATAATGCAAAAATAAAGATTATATTGTATAATTATCTAAAAACGCATTTTTTTATTATGTAAACTTATATTTAATTCTAAAATTTTATTTCTAGAGGTGATGGCTTTGAATAAATTTTTAAATAAAATTTCCTATTATTTCAGAGATAGCTATGGTATGGATAAACTCTCCAAGCATCTTTATATAGGAGGATTGGTAATTCTTCTTATAAAACCTGTTTACACATTAAGTTTTGTATTTATAGTATACAGCACCTGGAGATGTATTTCAAAGAACAAATATAAAAGGTTCAGAGAATTACAGGCTTATGAAAATTTTATTTCACCTTTAATTTATAAAATTAAAAATTTTATAAATTCACAAAATCCACATAATCCTTATAAAATATTTAAATGTCCAAATTGTGCCCAGAAATTAAGAGTTCCGAGAAAAAAAGGCAAAATAACTATAACTTGTAATAAGTGTGGAACTTCTTTCAAGGGCAAATCCTAACAAATGAAAAATACAAGATGTGCATTATTACTAAAAAATGTTCACCTTGTATTTTTGGTTTAAGTATTAAATATCTTTTAAGTATTCTTGGTAACTAATTTCTGTTCCAACTTACCGGTAACCATAGAATACACTACTGGAACAACTATAAATGTGAGAAAAGTGGCTGTTAAAAGTCCAAACATTATAGTTACAGACATATGTATTTTAGTTTGTAGAAATTAAGGTTCAACCACGACTTTTGTGAATAATTAAGGATACCATTAATTGTATTACCAATATGATGGCAAAAAGGTTGAAAAGCATCCGATATCTCCTTATGATTATCTTATAGCAAAAAAAACAAAATAAGGACTGATTATCGAATGCCTTTAGACTTTAATTTTATAGAAAATTTAATAGGATTGCAAGATATTAAAGTAAGATCTCTAAATGTAAATAATGGAGTAGTTGAAATATATGCAGAATCAAAAACTCATTCAGCTATTTGTCCTAAATGTAACAAAACAACCTATAAGGTTCATGATCATAGAGAACAATCCTATGAGCATTTACCCATCTGGAATAAAGTAATATTCACTTTACACAAAGTTTTTTAAAGGCTTATTAAGAGGTACCTGTTCAAGCACCTCAAATTTTTTCATGTAAGTATAAAAACAATTAAGTGTCCTTTACCAAACTGTCTTATCTCTGTGTAAACAAATGTTCCCATTATCCTAATTCATGGTTATTAGTTATGCTACGAAAAAACATATTAAAATCAGTAGTATAAACATTATAGATATGAACATTACCAATTTATTGTTAAATATATTGAATGGCTTTTTACTGGGCTGTTCATTTCCCTTTGAAATGCTTTGTCTACTATCACTCATATCTTTAGAGTTAATAATTTTGTTCAATAAATAAGATAAAAAATATAATGAAAATACTATACTCAAATTTAAGATAGCGATACTCCCTGCATATTCCCAAGGCTTTAATATTTCACTATTCCCAACTATAAATTTAATTCCACTTATATTAAATCCAATAATTGAAAACGCAGCAATAAGTAGTGCCATTATTGAAATTATGCTATTATTAAAATTCTTTATTTTCTGATCTTGTTCATAAATTTTTGCTGATAATTCTTTTTTTTGATCTTCTAAATCAGATTTAATGCATTTCATCTTTTGAAGTTGCACCTTAAATATTTCGATTGTTACGTAATATTTGTTGTCAATATAGTCAATTATTTCTTTAATCTCTATGTAACCTTGTTGCAAAACATACTCACGAGTTACAAAATTTAATTTAAGTATGCCATTTGTTAATTCTTCGCTCTTTCTGTCATATTTCTTTTCCACCATTTTTTTCTCAATTAAGTCATCAAGTACCTTTTTAAAATCGTCAATAGCTAAAATACCAGTATTAAGTTCTTTTTCAATAGACGTACCGATAGTTTCATATAAGTCAAATCCTGCATTATCATATTTAAAATTAAATTCATCACGTGTAAAAAGATACTTAAGTATATGTTTTTCAATTACCTTTTCTTTCTCGTTCATGTTAACAACTCCTTTCCTTTATTTTTAATAAGTTTTATGCAAAATATTAGGGGTATCGCCAACATAATTCTGAATCACACCAGTAGGAATCTTAAAACATCTTCATAAAGGTAAATGTACTTTTATATATTATTTTTAGGAGTGAAAATATGCAATATGCTAAGAATGAA
>ENA-UOOR01000925-UOOR01000925.1-fermentation-metagenome-genome-assembly--contig:-NODE-925-length-37582-cov-110.741439_pt1 | contig 37582 bp, 31 predicted proteins | sample MGYA00245780_ERZ724029 | MGnify/ENA primary metagenome ERZ724029 (study PRJEB28704, sample SAMN03018315) | fermentation metagenome | biome: anthropogenic terrestrial biome; feature: soil... | reverse complement strand
TTTAAGTGAGCGGCAAACGAGATTCGAACTCGCGACCCTCAGCTTGGGAAGCTAAGGATATTAATTATTGATATTTACCTATATTTATATATATCTGTTTATGTGATATTTAACTATTTAGTATAGTATAATTGTTATTGATATTTTTGGTTATTATTATATGTTTTTCTAACTTTGCTCGACCATAGCTCGACCAGATTTGATATGTTATACTTCTGTATATTAACTTTAAAGGATTATATGATAAGACATTTTTATTAATTGCTAAATAATATCGATATGATTCACTATAGAAACAATGGTATAGGGGTCAAATTAGTAAGGAAAAAAAGATACCAGGAAGACCTAACTATAGAGCCAATATATTGGCAGGTTACTTATAAGAGGAAATCAAGATTATACTCTACTGGATTTTCATATACCGTTGAGGAGTGGGATGATTTTCTCAATAAACAATTGCGTAAACATAAAGATACCAAGGAAACACTACAAAACTATTTTGACAATACACTACAGCCTCTAATAAAAAAATTCGCTGAAAATAATTCTTTCTCTTTTGTGGCATTAGAGAATAAATTAAAGCGAAAAGACCATCAGAATATCAACGTTAATGAGGCTTTTAAATATAAAATTGAAGCACTGGTTGAGAATAACAAGATTGGTAATGCAACGATTTACTCTTCTACTATTAATGCTTTGATGAAGTTTAAGCATTATAAGCGTCTTAGGAAGAATGCTGATAAAGAGGCTTTCATCAAACAGTGTATTGAATGTAAACACATATCTGTCGGAAAGAAGGCATTAAATATAACTGCAAAAATAGTCTTCGAGGAAATAACCCCAGAGTTTTTAACTGAATGTGAAAGATTCTGGCTCGACATAAAAATCGCACATGGAACTATCGGTATATACATGCGCACATTGAGGGCCATCATCAAGAATGAAGAGGGAGAAAAACCATATATAAATTCCGAAGAATATCCCTTTGGTAAAAAACGTGGTAAGTACGACATTCCGGAAGGTGGACGTAGAGAAGTTGCTCTGGAACTTGAAGATATTTGGGGAATAGAAGGTTTTGAGACTGACATTGACCCATTGATACTTGCAAGGGATGTTATCGTTTTTATGTACTACGGTAATGGGATGAACTTCGGAGACTTTTGCCGGTTAATGTATGAAGATATTGATGCTCCTACCCAAGAAATAGTTTTCCAAAGAAAAAAGACTTTACGTGATGGTGAGAAACCGACCTATATCTATGTTCCATTACTTCCTCCTATGGTTGAAATAATTAACCGGCATGGAAACAAAAAACAGGACGGATATATCTTCCCATTTCTTAACGGTATTGAGCCAACAAGCGAAAATGAGGATAAAATCAAAGAAGCGATTAATGCAGCATTGGCTCCTATCAATTCCTCGTTAAAGATAATTGCCAAGAAACTGGAATTAGACCCGGAACTATCAACGTCATACAGCCGGAACAGCTATATTACACACCTTACTACCGAAATGTACGTCAATCCCATTGTGGTAAAGAAAATGGTTGGTCATAGTACGAAGAAAGACGTGACGGCAGGATATGTCAACCTCACACCCAAAAAAAGAAGGGAGATCAATTCAAAATTGTTGAACCCAAATAAGAAATATACGACGATCAATTCCGGGAAGGCGGTAGAAACCGGGTAAATGATCTGCTGGGAGAGATAATCGGTTTATATTATATAGAATATTTGTAGCATAATTGCATATATACTAATAAAACTCAACACCCACCCACTAAAGTAGGTGGGTTATACTTCGGCTAAAGCCGACTAAAGAATAAGCGGCTAAAGCCGGCGGTTTTGACCGCAACGTTTAGAAATAAACTATTTACTGCAGGAACTTAAATATAGAGTATAGCCGGGGGTGGTTAAACCAAAGATATTAATCCCATATATTCATATCATAAAAGATTATAGGAGTAACGACAATTGGTTGTTTTTCATATATTTGTCAATAGTTTGAGGTGCGGGAGAGTTTAAATAAGCTATGTTGTTTTTAATGTGGATCGTGACGAGAGGAAAGGAGAATTTGAATATAATTTAAAGCTCATGGAATTAGCAATAATACAGAGTAAGATATACGATATAAGGGGCGTAAAGGTCATGCTGGATTTTGATTTGGCAGAAATGTACGGCGTGGAGACAAGGGTTATGAATCAAGCCGTAAAAAGGAATTTAAAGCGTTTCCCCGATGATTTCATGTTCCAACTAACAGAGACTGAATGGAAAGGCATCTCATCACAATTTGTGATGACATCCAGAGCCAAGCGTCCTAAATCGGCAATCCCTTTTGTTTTTACTGAACAGGGCGTGGCTATGCTATCAGGTCTTCTCAACAGTGATGTGGCAATAGAGGCAAATATAAGAATCATGCGTGCGTTCGTGTTTGTGCGAAATATGCTGACCAATCCACCAATGGATGAACTGTCGGAACTAAAAAAAGAGGTAAGGGAACTCAAGGAATATATGGAAGAGGTATTCACCGACTACAATGATATCAACGAAGATACGAGGATGCAATTAGAACTTATCAATGAGTCATTGGCTGAACTGCAAGCGCAAAAGAAACTATCCGGCAAACCACGTAATCCGATAGGATTTGTAAAACCAAGATAAAAGAGAATTTGATTATAATTAAATAGCTCATGGAATTAGCCATAATACAGAGTAAGATATACAATATAAGGAGCGTAAAGGAAGACATGATTGTTTGAGATCACAAATTGTGATCTTGAACAAAGGGCATGGATGATAATCCATTCCGAAGGAGAGGATCTTCATCCATTTTTATTTGAGTTTGCGAATTGCGAAGCAAATCAGCAAAGTCGAGAGTATGCCAACCATCAGGCCGATGGAGAATAATCATAAAAATTCTGATACAAACGCATATAGTTTAATATTATTAGTATATTTGCAGTATGACTACAACAGGACAAACAAAAATAAACTCATTACTGCAGAAATTTCCACCCGGGGCATTGTACTTTGGCTCGTGGCTAAATCAAAATGGAATATCCTATTCTCTGCAGAGACATTACCGTAATTCGCAATGGCTTACGGCAATAGATGACGGTGTGATGTACAGGACAGGTGAAAAACCTACCTTGTTTAGTGCTTTGTCGTGCTACAACAGCCAATTAGGTAAGAAACTCCACATAGGAGCGGTACCAGCTTTAGAAATGCGGGGATTGGCCCATTACGTTCCACTTGGCCGGCAAACGATAGTAATATATAGCCCCCGGGGTGAATGGTTTCCAAAATGGTTTTCGGAATATGACTGGGGTGTTGATATACTGAAGAAATCCTCGGAATATAGCGAGGAAGGAATATCAACAGTCAATGAAAACAATTTCGAGGTAGCGGTTTCTCTGCCTGAAAGGGCATTTCTGGAAAGTTTAGACCTTGCCCCAAAATATTACAACCTTACCGATCTGTACCAGATCATGGAAATGCTTAACGGTTTGAGGCCAAAGTTACTGCAACAGTTATTAGAGGAAAACAGTTCGGTAAAGGTGAAACGGTTATTTCTTTATATGGCAGAAAAAGCCGGGCATTCGTGGTTCCATGATTTGAACATGGACAGGATAGACCTGGGCAAAGGCAAACGCTCAAACGTGAAAAATGGCGTATATGATCCAAAATATCAGATAACTTTACCGAGAGATTTGGCATATTATGAATAGAATGTACCGGCAACAGGTTGAATTACTTTTGAGAATTATCCCGACATTAGAGGAAGTGGATAGTTTTGCCATTCATGGCGGAACAGCGATCAACCTCTATATTCTCGACCTTCCTCGGTATTCCGTTGATATAGATGTTACTTATACGCCAATAAAGCCCCGGGATGAGTCGTTTGCAGACATCCATAAAAATCTGTCAATCATCAAGGAAAAAGTCAAGACGGTTGTCCCGGATATTGTCATCACTGAAAAGCCGAATAAAATCTACTGCACACGAAAAGGAGTCATGGTCAAGATTGAAGTGAGCGGAACGAAACGTGGCCTGATTGATGCGGCTTCGGTAAGACCACTATGTAATGCAGCGCAAAATGAATTTGAAACGGCAAACAAGGCAAGGATCGTTTCACTTTCTCAACTCTACGGCGGGAAAATTACTGCAGCTCTCGACCGCCAACATCCCCGGGATTTGTTTGATGTGAAACTGATGTTCGACTTCATCACTAACTTTGACCAGATTAAAAGAGGTTTTCTCTATTGCCTTCTGGGTGGCGACCGGCCCATTATTGAGTCGCTCAAACCAAATAGAGTAGATCATCAGGAAACGCTTGTGAAGCAGTTTTCCGGAATGACTAAAATTCCGTTTTCATATAATGACTATGGGGAAACCCGGGAGAAATTGATTGATTTCATCAATTCAAATTTGAGCCTACAGGACAAGGAATTTTTAATTGCTTTCGAGGCCGGGGAAGAACTGTCCCGACATACTGAATATCAGGAATATTTACATTTTCCATCTGTACAATGGAAAATGCAAAATATTAGCAAATTGAAAAAGATCAATCCGGCTAAACTAAGAAAGGGTGTTGAAAAATTAGAAGGCTTTTTACTGTGAAGTAAAAAGGAGAAAAGAGTAGACAGCTAACAATACCCCAAAACATCATCAACATAAAACACTGTATATCTATGTATTAATACATATTTATTTTTTCAACGTATTTTTTTACGCCAAAATATTGCAGAATGAATAAAAAACAAGTACTTTTACATAAAAATTACGTTGAGACATGTATATAGTAAAGAAAAATACTAATAAAGAACATATTAGCTCTGAATTATCACTAAGAAAGCTTTTGACTGAATTCTTAGAGGATGAAAGTAATGACATAACCATACGTCCTTTATCGGAGCAATTGGGATTGAGTGAAAGCCGACTCAAGAAATATCTAGCTGGGGATGCAGACATAAATATGGGGCACGCAGTCCGTATTATGGAATTATTTGATTTATCCGAAAATGAGCTCATTGCCGCTTATAATAACGACATGGATAATTCGGATATAGATCAATACAACAAAACTAAAGAGATCTCCTATGTTTATAGACACTTCGATATTCAGACATTAAAAAAAATTGGTATCCTGAAAAAATCAAAAATCGAGGAATATTCCCAACAATTATGTGATTTTTTCGGATTTAACTCCATCTATGAATATGACTCAATAGAATTGGGTATGTCCTTGTTTAGTAAATCCTACAAGCAAGTGTCAGCCAACAAGGAAAAAAAGATGGTGGAGTTTTGGTTAAAGTGCTCTTGTAGATCCTTCCTAAAAATATCAAACCCATTTGAGTATGATCGAGAACTACTTATTGAATTCTTAAAACGTATAAGTCAATACACTGCCGATGTAGTACATGGTCTAGAAAAAATAGTACTTATTTTGTTTCGATTAGGAGTAACTGTTCTTATCCATGAGTATGTTCCTAATACTACATCTTTTGGGGTATCAATGATTGTAAACGGTAAGCCGTGTATTGTGATTACTGATATGAACAAGCAATATCATAAGCTGTGGTTGAATTTACTTCATGAACTATATCATATATTGTATGATTGGGATATGTTGGAAAAAGTCAATTATCACATATCCGACAAAAATAATCCGGAGTTGATTTTTAGTGAAGAAAGAGCGGATGATTTTTCCTATAATGCGTTAATAAATCCAGCGATACAGAACGAGCTTCATAAAATAATACCGATGAGATTTAAAGTTCATTCTTTAGCTTCAAGCCTAAGCATTGATCCCAGTATAATTTACGGGGTCTATTTAGAGAGGCTCCCGAATGGATTGAAAAAGAATCGAGAATATGCCAAATATAACAATCCTGCATGCTTGAAATCATCTGATATAGCCATAACGAAAATCAGTTTTGATCCGGTTACTCGCAGATCACTCATTGATAGCATTTCAAAAATGCAGGAATCAGTTCAGAAAATATCAATTTAAATTAAGTAATAATATATGGCACAAGGCAATAAGTTAGAACGGTTAATGGAAGCAATTGACGGCATTGTAGCCGCCAACGCATTAGAACAAAATGATTTATTTGGAGAAAATCCATTAACAAGGGATGTTATCGAGTTACTTGATATCCAAGAACAGGATCCTGAAAAATCATACGAGTTGTATTACAGAAATATTCAACCGTTTTTGAATTTATTCATTCCTAAGGACAATGAAATAAATAGACCGATAAGAGAACTTGTTTGTATTCTTTTGACAGGGAAAGAGAAAAAAAATTTGACTTATGGTAAAAGGGGAGCGGATTCCCGTCAAGCCAAAACCCCGGATATGGAAAATCTGATAGAGGTTTTAATTGATTGGTCGACTACACCCAATGATTATTTTCGACTCTCCAATATTTTATTAAATAAAAACAAGGAGCTTGAATATATTCCTCAAGAGCGCTCCCTTGCGGATTATATACCAAACTAACTAAAACTTGATAATTTTCTAAATATCGTCAATATGGAAAGAGCGTTATTCTATGAGTATCTTATTCGTGCTGTTTATAAATGCGGCAGGACAAATAAACATGGAGCTGATGCAGATATCTATAGATGGATGTTATCTGTAAGTGACCGTTTTCCCAATATGGAAAATAGGGAATACAAACTTGGCGTGATGGTAGGCAAAGTTTCCGCTCATCTTTCGGAAGCACTCGGTGAAGCAATTTCTCTTTATGGGAACAATCTTGAATTTAAGGCAAAAATTGAAAAATGTGTCAGTTATTTGAACGAACCTACGGTAGAAAAATTAAATAATTGCGTGGATGAAACATGGGAAGCTTTTACCGAAATTGGATTAAAAGCCGAATAACATCACTTTACAATAGAGCTATCGAGATTTTTAATCTGAACATTTATTTTCTATCGAAGTAGAATTTTAAGGAATTAGACCTGAAGACATTCAGAGTCTGCATTATTTTACCACTGTTGCATCATAAGAGTCTAGATGTTACGGTTATGATTCATCATTCGTTAGTTGAGCAGCTTGCGAAATACAAAGTAGGCGAATATGCTCAGAAATATTCCGGTTATTGATCCAGCGAAAAATAGCCGGAATTTTGTGCTGCCGGTAGTGGTGGTTTTTTCTTTTAATTCTTTGTTTTCGTTGATCAGGGTTTTAACCGTGAGCTGCAGGTTGGTGTTTTCAGTGGTTAGAGTTTCATTTTGAGTTGATGCTTGCTGAATAAGGGTTTCATACTCCTTAATGGTTTTTTCCATCCAACTCTTGCTGATGGTGATGATCTCTGCAGATACAGGCGGCCGACCGGTTGAGGTGTCAACCGGGGCGGTTGTATCGTAATGTATTTCATGTTTCGATACTTCATTCCGGAGAGTGATATTTTCGTCCTTTGTCCGCTTTAAGCCGGTTTCGAGAAGGGTGATCCGGAGTTCTTTCTTATGGAGTTCTTTTTCAAGATTCCATACTGCGGTACTGTCGATTTTGGTGATTACTTTTTCGGTGATCAGTTGATTGGGTTTGCATCCTGAAAGTAATTGCAGAATTGCAATTACTGAAGCTGCAGCTATAATTCTATGTTTTGTAGATTTACTCATGGTGATACTTTTTTATGATGCTTTCTTTATTGCGTCCAGGAACTTGTAATGATATTCTGCTATTTGATTGGCCTTATCGAGACCGTTCACAATTCTTCGTGCACGTATGGGATCATCGGTGTACGAGTTGAAATAGTTTTCGAGCGATACACCGGTGAAATCGCCACGGTTGGAGATACTTTTTGTCATCCCTTCTATCATTATCCGTGCGGATATGCCGGGCTGAAGGGCGAGCTCCGGCTGTTCAAGTAGCGGCAGGTTGAGGATTCTCCCCATATTCAGGTAGTTTTCGTACCAGGTTAATTGCACATCGCCTCGTCCGTAGTAGATTTTGTCGGGCCATGTATAGGGTTTTCGGTTATATTTCAGTTTTTGACCATAAGGTTTGCCTCGGCCTTTTCCGATTTCCTCGACCGGTTGCATGGTTCTGGCGGTTTCATGGAAGGATGTCGCAAGCATATATGCTCTCCATCGGGTATCGGTTATATGGTGGTTGCCAAATTCTGTCAACTTAACAATGATGCCTTTTCGCTGGCTGTCATTCATACGTCGGTTGAACAGACTTGTATTTATCTCCTGAAGAAAGATTTGGATATTCATTGTTGTTGTTTTTGTTGGGTTTCACGTTTAAATGTGCCCAGAGGGGGTTGTCTTTTGTCGCAATCCTCAACCCCGCAATAATGGTAGTCCCCATCTTTTCGCCATTGAAGCTCCCTGTCGAATGCTTTTTCAAGTCCGGTGATCCTTCTATGATCTTCGGTTCTTTGAAGCTGTAGTAGTTTGATATCGCTCCTCAACTTCTCGTTGATATCGTCCTTATCCCGAAGTAGTTTCAGTAGTTCTTCGGAATTGGTCTTGTTGTAATCGTTCATCCGCTCCATGTGCGACACGGTACGTTCCAGTAAACCCATCATTTCCACGGCTGCCGAAATATCTTCCTTTTTAGCTTCCGCTTCCGACTTTACGGCCTCACTCTTTTTGATCCGTTTGTTTTCCTTCCGGTTGATGATTGTCGAAACTAATCCACCCAATGCACCTCCACCTACCAATGAAGAGAATATGGCGAGCAATTCATAATTATTTTGAAGAAGTCCGATCATCTTTTCAATATTTTATAGGGGAGCCGGTTTGAGAAAAATATCACGATGCAATCAGGGCAATAACCGAAAACATTTTGTGGTTGTATGTGGCATGTTAAACATTATAGTAGGTGAACATGGAACCGTTCCTGCAGGGAGCGGTTCCATGAAGGACAGTAATAGCTTAAGCTATTGTCTGCTGACCGAGATAGGCGCTATTGGCCACCATCGTCCCGTCTTCGGAAATAAACCCCAGGTATATTTCCACGGAGTCACCCATCCAACTGTCCGGAATGTTCATCGTTGCAGATCCTGCCGAACGTTCACCGGCTTCGGTGGTGAAAACGGATTCGCCTTTGTCACTGTTGAAAACCAGCGGCATTGCCAGGTCTCCTGCAGAGGCGTTCCCTACTCCACTGTTGTCATTCCATGTGAAGTTCAGGCTCCCTTCGGAAGCTACTGCAGCGGCATTCTCTGCCGGTAATAGGCTTCCCCGGGAGACGAGGATTTTGGAAAAATCGAGTTCCAGATCGGGAACCTCACCATCTACCGCGTTGTTGACATTGTAAGACATAGCCGCATTGAACGCTGTCTGCCTGTTGGCGTAGTTTTTGAACCCTATCCGCAGGAAAGGGGTGAGCGGTTTTAGAAACTCGATCATGATGGAGAATTTTGTCCGCTGCTTCACTTGCCCGGGTGTCCGGGGATTCCTCACACTGGAAGGAAGGCTTCGCATGTAATGGATGCCTTTCCACGTTCCTCCGACAACCGTTCCGACCTTGCCGGAGAAACCTCCTAAAATACCTTGTTTAATTGTTCCCATAAAACTGTATTCTTTAAAATGTTAAACATTGATTGCTTGGACTTGGTATTGACTTGGTATGGCCGTAACCTTATCCGAGGCTAAAATATTGAATAATATTTCAAGTTGTTTGGGGCTGGTATGGAGTGCCTTCGTATGCTTTATCTTGCGTTATAGGAAGAAACTTCAAAATAAATGCTATTGGTATTAAAAAAATTCGCTAAACTTGCATATCTATTTTATTTTCAGCCAATTTTTTTGGTTTGTCAGGAAAGTATTTTGAAAAGATACTTCCAATATTTCTCAAGCGATCTGATTTAAAATATCGGGCAAGTGGATTCGATTGAATTACATAGTACAGATATACATATATCTATTTAATTGTTAATTGCTTATCTCACAATATTAATATTGAAAAGAACAAAAATGAACAACGAAAAATGGAATGAAATATGCTTTTTATTATTCGATAGCATTAAATTTGACATTAGTGAAAACGATTTCGAAAAGAATGTAGTTCAGGCTTTAAGAGTTTTAGACTGGAAAGAGTATTCTGGTGATATTGAGATTCGCCCTTCTTTACCAATTGGAGCGGCTAACAAAATTACTCCTGATTTTGTAATCAAATCTTCTGACAATAAGAAACTGTTTGTCATTGAAATAAAGCAACCAAGTATTCCGCTTACTTCCAAATTCCAACAACAGTTGTTTTCTTATATGCGTCAACTAAGGCTTGAATACGGAATCTTAATCGGACAAGAAATTCAAATATTTTATGATGGCGACTTATCAAATCAAGAAGATCCAATACTATTAGAGACAATTAATTTTACAAAAGATAATGAGAAAGGGTTGAGATTTGTTGAATTATTTGGCAAAGAAAGCTTCAACCGGGAATCATTAAAATCTTATACGATAAGTGCTTTAAAAAAAATAAACCGAAGGGAAGAACATAAAATCTTGACAAAAAAAATACTCTCAGAAAGCTATCAGGATAAAATCCGGGAGTTGATAAAACAAGATTTTTTAAACGAATATGATGGGGAGCTAATAGATACTGTACTGAAAGAGTTAAGAATTGAGATAAAACAGAAAAACATAGAGCAAAATCCAACAGAATTACCTAAAAATCAATTAAAACAGGAAGTAAATATTGACTATTCTGCGGGTGTTTTGCCGATCGAGTTAAATCCATCGTCTGAGTCGGAGTTTAAGCAGAGGCTTTTATCAACAAAAACAGCGTATATAACAACGTTCTACAATAATGGGACAACAAAACAAAAAGTTTGGAATGCCCTAAGATTTAGCGAAAGTTCAGGTGTATTAGGAAATTTAAGGTCAAGACCTGAATTTAGGAATGGAGAATGGCAGAAACTTGGTATTGAAAGAGTCTACGTTTCGATTGATAAATAATTAAGAGGTTAAACCGGTAGCTAAATTACTCTTCCTATTAATAGACGTCTGATCAATCATATAACCATGTGTCAGGAAAAACGAAGGGAAATGAACGGAATGGATTAAATACAAACTTAGCGTATAGCAAAGGGTGGCTTTGTAATCGGCAAGGTTTTTCGGTGGAATACTATTTCCGCGCAGCGGAATTGGAGATTCCATCGAAAACCCGAAGGGCTTGACCTTGCAAGATTACACCAAAAGCCACCGTACCTTTGCGATGTGCGTATTTATGATATACCAGAGATAGATTAATTCTACCAATACCTCTTCATGAGATAATTTTTTAATTCTTCGTACCTGGGATTATTTAAGCTGTTGGATAAAAGCTTCTCAGGTGAAATTATCATGTATTTTGACGTGTCTTTCAGATGTGATCTCCAAGTAGTCTCCATATCTTTCCCACTGCATTTATATGTTTTGTGCAACAAATCTGTATTTTCGGCCGGAATGACATGAACATGCAAATAATTGTCGGCTTTTATGGTTTCACAATCTTTGTTTCTTACGAGTTGTTCTGCCCACAAGGTTTGTCTCATCAACTGGTAAAATGGTTCAAAATAATAGCATGTATGATTAGCACTATCAAGTTGAACTGAATTGTCAATCAGTTCTGTATAACGTTTCTTTCGTTCTTCGCCCTTACAGTTAATCGGATCAACTCTATAGCCTTCATCCGCTTTGTTCTGATTATTATAATGTTCCGTGTATTTCCATTCAATTGGGATAATCCACTTCGAGCCGTCTTTATGTTGGGCATACACCAGTGCGTCGATGGAAGTACAATTGTTTCCACGAGTTGGTTGTCCTTCATTGAGATTATTATTATCGCTAACGGCTTCAAATTGAATAAATGCGGGGTAATATCTATCCGTTGGGATTTCCAATACGCCGGTAAAGTCGGGCGATAAATTATTAATCATCTGCATTACAGCTTCCTTATCATTCCGGATGTAAAACAGATGGTTTATACAGGCTATTTGGGAAGATAAGACATGCCCTGTTGGTCTCGCCCCGCCCCACCACGAAATGTTATTACCGGAAAAATATTCAACCACTTCTTTTCGAACAGGTTTGAAGATGTTTCTTTCTCCATCCATCAGGACAAAATCTCTTTTAGCTCTCAAAAAGACTTTTCCTGCTGTGTCTCCATCAAAAATATTGGTATTTTTAATTAATTCAATCGACCTTTTTCTCTGGTTTTCCTGGTAATTTGACCTCATCGTTCTTTTTGATTGGTTTGTTTATATTTATTTGAAAGTTCAAGGTATGGTATGTAACGGGATGATTTAATCCTTTTTTTCGACGTATTTAAAATTTTTTCGTCCGTCCTGAATTTCTATACGTTGGATCTCTTTGAAAAAGATCTTTTTCTGATTGACCATGTACAGCTTTTTTGATACCAAAACTCAATTGAAAAAGAATTTCATTTTTTCTCGTCAATCTAACTAAAATTCAGCCTCTTATGAATTATCAACCTGGCGATTGTGTCAACAGAAACTTTAATTTTATCATAAAGCTTATTCAAAATAATGCACTTTCTTTAATGCTTGTTTAAATTCATCTTGAAATTTCCTTTGTCCTCCTTGACCGGGAAACGTAATTCTTTGGTCAATTACTTTCTCAAATTGTTTTTTTAAAGGTTGAAATGCGATGTCGTAAACGTTTGCCTTAATCAAAATAATTTGAGTATTATCGTTAGCAACGGATTTTATTCTTTCAATTAAATTCGGAAGTTGCGATCGCAAGTTAGTATTGATAAGAGAGAGTGGTAATTCAGATAAGTCGAGTAAGTAAAAACCTTCTTGTTGGAATTTTTGCAAGATTGAATTTTTTATCTCGTTATTTCTCCTATTTAAAAGATACTGTTCTTTGAGTTTGGGATAAAGCGCTTCTGCTATGCCTAAAAATAAATAGTCATGTTCACGAACATTGTCATAATAAAAGAACCGTTCCAAACTATCTGGTGGAGCTTCCGCAACAAGCAAATACTTAACTGTCTCAGGTTTGTATTTTTGTCGTGCTTTCTCAAGTTGTTTTTTCAATTGTGAAATGTCGCTTGTCGGTTCGACTATTTTTGTCGGCATGACGTTTATGGACTTTTTTTGTTGTTTAACGGAAGTATAATTTGAAAAAAAACTTTGCCCTTTGTTAGAATGAGGAATTACCCAATTTGATCCTTTACCATCTGGTTGATAAGCGTGTGGAAGTTTCCCTTTCCGCAATAAATCCCGAAGAGGTTTCCCTGGTCTGTCTTTACTATCTCTCAAAATTCCTGCTTTTGCAAGCAAAGCATTCGCTTCAACTGGGCCAATGTCGGCTCTACCTGATTTAGTCAAATAATCGTCTAAAAATTTTGTAATTCTATGCATATTAATCGTAAAATCATTGTTTGCTGGCAAATAATCATATGATGCTTGACCCTAACTATCTACAGGAATATAATAGGTTTTACAGCCCGTAAAGATTAGAGCGAATAAAAGAAAAGGAAATGCTTTATTCATACTGATATTCAATGTTTTATTTGTATTTGTGAGGGTAAATCTATTGAGATGACGACTTGAATTATGTTATAGGACGTCGGAAGCCGGAAGGCATTCCCACTTATTACAACCGGGGATTACAGGGACAAGCATTTTATTGCGTTTATAATATTTTCTCTGTCAACTCTTTAATAAGTTGTTGTTTTCGTATTTTTTGGATTTCAGGCGCTTCCTGCTGTAGAAATTCGAGGCCGGAGAAAAGGTTGCCTTGTTTTCTGTTTTGTCGGGGTTCCATGCTTTCAATTAAGACCGCTTCGAGCAAATCTCCAAGATTCTGAAACGCTATATTGTCTAATTTGATGTCCGTGATAAGTTTTCCCTTGTCGCTGATTGGATAAAAGCCGAACCACGAAAACCTATCCCAGCGACCACTAAGGCGATCGACAGTGTGATTTTTCAGCCTTTTTCCGAGTGGCTGATCTATGGCCTGTCCGACGTAAATGGTTTCCCGACCGTCATGGAGCAAGTAGATGCCAATCTGTTCTTTGAAATTTACTTCTGATGCTCCTACCTGCTGGATTCCCAATAAATCCGGGTATGACTTCCAATGAACAAGCTCTCTGTTCCAATAAATCCCGAAAGAATTGATGATTTTATAGGTGTCCCTGGTTTTCTTCTCAATCATGGCTACGTCCAACTTATTATCGGCCGCTTCCAACCGATAAGCGTCGTCCAGAAACTTTCTGAGAATATAAATCCCTTTATCAACTCTGGCGAATATCGATTTTTCTTTATGGGTATTTATATCCGTTGTAATGGCGGCACTCACGGTATCTTGGGGAGTGGCCCCAAGAGATTTTCTATACCCTTTTTCAGCGATCAGCTCTGCAATCTCGGTATAATGAAGCGCTTTTTTCTCGTCTTCAAATACCTTTACAATTGCGTCTTTCCATTTTAATTGGGTCATGAGAATGATATTTTTTGATTTACTGATATAGATCGTCTTGTCCAAGAATTACGGTAGTAAAACGTGTTCAGGTTGCAAGTTTAATTAATTTTTTTCGGAAATCCGAAAAAAGGACTAAAAGAATATCGAATTTTTGAGGATAAAATATTTATCCTCAAAGGTTCGATTCAAAAACCGGGGAAGCGAAGCAACCTGGTTTTTCTATTGAAAAGGTTCGGTTCACTATACTGCGTCGGATATACCTGAACGACCTGCCGGTTGATTATCGGGTTCTTCGCCTGCCGGAAAAACAGGTTATCCGGAACGGAGCAATAAAAAAACTGCGGAACGAAGTGGAGTGTTTTTTTGTTGCGGAGTGAAGAGGCGCGAGCCGTTGCGAGTGGAGCGAGGGTGGTGGCAGAAGGAAGCACGAGGTCACGAGTGCGAGTGACGCCTACTGATTTCAGCAGGGGTGGCGCATCTTTTTGTTTATGGGTATCGGTTTGGGCATGTGCTTGATGCAGTGAGGAAGTGAGTGGAATTGAGCGAATGAAACGTAAGGGGCTTTATTCGGCTCATATTGCAGCGAAGTGCGGAGCAAACTTGGCTGCAATATGCGGAGCGAAGCGGAGAACGATTGGTTGATATTCAACGATTAGGGAAAAGCGCCTGTAGTGTAATGAGCGAAGGATGGAACGGGATGACGAGCGGAATTAAGCTCTTGCCGTGATACAGCGGTGCGGTGTGAATGGAGCGAACGAAGGATGTTGTTGTCCCGAAGAATGAGGGTCGGCAACAGACGTAGTGAGTGGAATGAGCACTGCAATAGCGGCAGGGCGGTGGATTTACAAAAAGTGTGACACCCCGCTTAGCCCGAGCGACCAGCAGGCGAGCAGAAACAATGAGTGGCGGTTGCCCCCTTAGAAAAAATGTATGAGCGTTAGCGAATTCGATATCGGGGTTTAAGGGGGCAAGAGTAGCCACGGGTGAGGATTGAGCGAGCGTTGTGCAGCAAAACAAGCAGCCACGCCACGATGAGCACCAAACGGAGCGGTTTGAAGGGGTTTCTTATTGGATATTTTCTGGGGATGTGATAGGTTGGTATCATCGAGGATCGTCCTCCGCAAGCGAAGTGGACTGGAGCGGAAGCGTGAGGTGTGGCTGCGGTGTGTGCAAGGGTGGCTGAAAAAATACTACCTGCAGCGAAGCAAGGGTGGAGATTTTTTTAAAGCCACTTGCTTGCCCTTGCTCATATGTTTTGCGAAACTAAGGGAGCGATTGACGAACACCTTATAACCTGTTTGGTTATACTGGTGACCGGTGGGTTCGGGAGTTTACCGAATAGGAACGGGATGGTTGGTTTTACGGTTTCCGGTTAAAGAGCCGTGTGGACTGCATCCCGGGAGAATACCGGGATGGGGCGAAAGGTGGTCGGTACAATATCGGGATGAGGTGGAAACTGGAGAGATGTGGGCCTAATCAGTGCATTATCGGGGTGAAGGTGGAAAATCGGACTACCGGTGGGATTCATCGGTGCACTACAGGGATGAGGGTGGTATCAGGACTTCCGGGGCATGTTGAAAGGAACACAAGACGGAACACGGGTTTCACTGTCGGTGAGGCAAAAACATCCTTTGCCTGGAAGGGTTACAGGGGGAATTGGGGATTTGACGGTCGATGCGGTTGTTTTATTGGGGAACCGGGTTGAAAGATGTGAAGGGTTTTGGGGTTGACCTCTGGTCCCCAATTTCCTCTGTACCCGAATGATCGTAGCTACGGGATTGGAAAATTTCGGAATGTGCTGTTTAACCAGGATGGATATAGAAATGTAAAAGGTTGTTTTTGCCGGGGGGATAGGTGTTAACCAGTAGTCTTCTATGATTACTACTATACAGAAATTTTTTCTACAGATTCTTTGATGACTGATTTTACTTCGTCCCAAATAACCGGTATATACATTTTAGGCATGGGATCGTTTTCGGCATCGGCAAAGTAAACTAAACTACGAATTACATTGTAAATGGAATTTGTATCGTATTTTGTTTTGTAATATTCCACCATTTCGTTCAATGAAAAATGCTGTAACAGGAAATACATGTCAATAAAATCTTTTTTGGTTCCTCTATTGGTGACCGCAGCAAGTTTCATCGAAGCAATATCTTTCAATCCCGACAACTTTATCCCATCATCTTCAATTGGATCTTCCAGCCATTTGTAAGGGTAGTTTACAATATCTACTTTCACACCTTCTATTTCAAAAATATGGATGGATTTCGTATTTTGTAAAGAATTCACTGTAAGCCCCTCGTTATTAAATGTATTTAAAAAATCAATATACGAATTTTGGAACTCACCGAAAAAATCAAGGTCTATGGAATTCCGGTGACCCAATTGCAATGCAAGTGCAGTACCACCGACAAGCCTCGAGTTTTGCAACAAGGACATTTGCTGTAGCTGTTTCAGAAGTGCCAGAGTTCGTCTTTCGACTGTAAAAGTTCGTAGCATCGGAATTGATTTTCAGGAATACGGGATACTGTTGATATAAAAGCTAATGACTTTGGGAACAGGCTTCTTAAATCTTTGGCTATGGAAGCGATTTGCTCCAAACCGTAATAGTTAAGTATAGTTTTCCAATCGTCCCATTGACCATAATCGAGCACACGGTTGACAATAAAAGCTTTATGCTGCACCATATCCAAGTCATCAGCATTTACGTCCCAAAACAGATTGGGCGAAAAGACAGGAACGTTATTTTTATTGTTTTTTCCCATTGTTCTCAGATGCGTATGGATATCCATTATCGTTTTTATTTGTTCAAAAATAAGAAAAATAATCCGTACAGCAAAGAATGAGAAAAAATATGGCAGGATTTATCAAGCAGATAGTGAGATTGGTTCTAGGTTCTACATCAGCAACATTGATTTTGTAATATTTATCGTCGGCAGATTGTATTGACGGGTATTGGTGGAGTTAACCTGAGGGGGATAGAAATGTAAAGGTTGTTTTTGCGGGGGCAATGGAACTGAAAATGTAGCAAGAGTCTTATGCTGTCCGGGCAATATTTACTATTCCAAAATCTTCAACAGCCTTTCATTCAAATACAATTTCTCTTTCCCGACTTTTACCGATTTCAAAAATCCATTTTCTTCTAACGTTATTAAATAATTTCCGACCGTTTTGGCGTTTCCGATGTTTTCATCAATTAGATGCTGCCGTTTGGTGTATGGCAACCGGAATAAAACTTCAACCAAATCTTTGGAATAGATTTTCGGCAATTTTGTTTTTATTTCTTCAGCGGTTTTGTCTATTGATTCTGTTATTTTGTTTAGCCGTTCCAAACCTCTTGCAGAAGTCTGCTCTATCATATCCAACATGAACAGGATGTATTCTTCCCACTCATTTTTTTCAGTTACACCACGTAGTCTTTGGTAATATTCCGTCTTATTTTTGATGATATACTCACTCAAATAAATGGCCGGAGTGTCTAATAACCCCGAAAGTTTGAGGTAGAGCAATAATAAAATCCGGCCTGTTCGTCCGTTACCGTCGGCAAATGGGTGAATGGCTTCAAATTGATAGTGCATCAACGCCATTTTGATAAGGGGGTCTATGCTTTCATCCTCATTGATAAATTTTTCCAGATTTGCCAATTTCTCCCGGATAACGGTTTCTCCACTTGGCGGGGTATAAATCACTTCGCCTTGTGTATTGCTCAACGTTGTACCCGGAGTAACCCGGATAGAGGCGTTGTTTTGTTTGATACACTGCACAATTCTTATGCAAAGGTTGGTGGTGATAAAAGGCTTGGTCTTTAGTTGTTCTAACCCAGACCAAAGTGCTTCCTTGTAACTTAACACCTCTTTCGTAGCAGAATTTTCCACTTTTCTGTCGGCTACAAGGGATTTGTAAAGTTCGTCATTGGTTGTAATGATATTTTCCACTTCGGAACTCGCCTTTGCTTCCTGCAGGTAGATCGTGTCCAGAAACAGGGTAGGATTGGGCAAATTCAACAAAGTACCGTTGAGTTGTGCCAGGGCCCTACCGGCGGAAATGGTTTTGCGAAGTATATCTTTCGTTTCAATATCTGCCTTTGGCGGTAGCAATGGCAAGTCATTATATGGTTTCTTACGGTCAAATTTGCTCATATCTTTCAAGTGTAAGTTTTACTCTCGTTTTTAACACAAGGGCAAAAATACAAAAAAATTACTCTCGTTCGCATAATAAGGGTAAAATTTACTCTCGTTTTTTCGGCTTATTTTCCTGATTTTCTTGATTTGTCATCTTTATAAAGCATTTATCTAATTCTAATATTTTTCTCTCTAATACCCTTAAATCCCCACATTCTAATCTAATTACGTCAAATGGATCAAAATCATCACGAAATTTATTAAAATCAATTTTAAGTCTACCAACAAATACAGATTTCCAGGGATTTCCTAAAATGTCATTGATTTGAATTATTACTGTAAGTTTATCCGAAACTTTTCTAAAAATCAGAAGATATCTTACTATGTTATTGTGATCAAAATAAGGGATCTCAATCATTGTTATTGAGTTCTTAAAATCCCAACGTGAAGAGGCTGCCCCTCTTGAATAATTAAAGCCCTTTACTCTTTTAGGATTATTCTTATTTGATTGAGGATAAATAGTGTGTACAACTTTAGTTCCTCTATAGATTAGCAAATTATATTTAGAAGTTTCTAAGTCTTGATGAGTATGTTCACCTGTATACATTTCAAAAAGATCGGGCCTTTTATTCTTTTCAACATTTAGGTTTTCATTTTTATATAAAGAGTCAGCAATCATACAATAATCATAGATTGGAACGGAGTCAGGTCGAAACAACCCTTGATCCTGTAATCTGAAATAATGATTATCATTCTCATCACTTGATTTAATCCAATGTGGCCTAGATTGCTGATGCCTTTGAACAATATGTTCAAAACCAGTATATTCATTCCCTTTTGCAAAAATCAAACCATGAATGGGTGAAAGCGTCAAAACTCCAGTCGGCTGCTTTGAAATAGCAACAAACATCGGATCTCTCAAATAAGAGTTCTTAAGTGCTGATTCTTGAATTAAATTTAATTCCTCATAGGAAAACAATATTTCTTCTTCAATCATGATGTTTGTATTACAAATGCTTAATTACAAAAATAACGAAAAAGAAAAGAATGAATTTTCGGATTTCCTCAAATTCATTCTTTATTATTGTACAGTAAAGCTTTTTAAGTCATCAGGGGTTGATTTTATTCACGAAAGTATCGAAAGTGTTGGCTAATTCTAACTTCACCCCCGTGTTAATTGTCTCAAAGTGTTTTATACCACAATTGATTTTTGCTTGTTCTGTTATCTTAACCGAGTTGTCAAATAATCCTCCCTTGGTTTCCACGACGAAATAGAGTTTCTGTTCGTTGCCATCGTCCCAGACAAGTGCCCAATCGGGATTATATGCCCCGAGCGGTGTATCAATCTTAAACCATGAAGGAAGCTTTGTGAATACTTTAACGTTCTCTGAACTTTCCAATCGTTGAGCCATATCCCTTTCAACGACGGAGTCATAAATTACATAATCATAAGGCGACTTCTTACTCTCTAACAGATTGCTGTTCAGATAGCCTTGCAATTCTTTATTTTCAAACAACTCCTGACACCACATATCCTGATCGATCCGCTTATATTTGATTCCATCAACCAGCATCAAACGCTTCTCATTGCGAATAATGTCGATGACAGATTCAATAAATGCTTGTGGATTTTTCTTGAACGCTTCCAAGCGATCGCTTTTTTGCAGAATAGCTGCAATAGACTGGCGGGTCAGCCCTGTTTCATTTTGCAGGTAGGTGACAATATCCGGCAGCGTCGAAACCGTTTCGTCCATTAACCGCATCGATTCGCATAGCGTATTTTCATCTTCCTGAACACCGCCCTCCGTAATAGCCAATTTGATTTTACGGGTGACGAATTTTCCTTTTCCGACGATTACATTCTCCCATATCTTCCTGGCACATTGCTCTATCAATCTCTCAGAATTAAGTTTGACAGAGTAGGTTGTCTTGTACTTTATCCGTTCCCAAAGATTCTTAAAGTCCTCGTTATCTATGATGAATTCTTTCTTGAAGGTGACTTTACGCGCATCGTCCCGATTCTTTATATTCATAAAATTGCCGCTTATACGTTTCAGGACTTTTACTATCGGGGTTTTGATATAATCGAATTCTTCCGGAATATCCACCCGATTCTCTTTCAGGTCGATCTTGAGTTTATCTTGTACTTTGGCCGCTATCTCTTTGGTCTTTTTATTGACTATTTCCTCTTTCACATAGCCTTTTTCTACAAAATAGTTATAGAGTTCATTCGATTTCTTTTCGTCCAAATAGACCGGTTCGTCGAGGGAAGCATCCACCACAATATGGGCAAACGAATGTTTATAAAGCAAACCGAAAGTAATTCCGGTATCTTCTTCAATCTCATTCTGCAACGCCTTGGCAAATGCTTCGTAACTCTCGTTGGCCATGACCGTGAGCGTATTGACCTCAAATCCTTTTACACGCTCTCCGTCCTGATTAACACACAAACGGAGTCCACGCCCAATTTCCTGCCTCTTTTTCAACTCTTTGGTTGTTTCGTTCAACGTGCATATCTGGAATACGTTCGGATTATCCCAGCCTTCACGCAAGGCGGAGTGCGAGAAAATAAAGCGGAGCGGCGTATCAAAACTCAACAATTCTTCCTTTTTGCTCATAATGAGATTGAAGGCGTCATCATCTTTGGCGGTTTTCCCCGAAGTATCTACAAAATATTCAAATTTATCTTTCTTGTCGGAAGCTTTGCCTCGTTTGTCTATCGAGAAATAGCCGTCATGGATCTTACTCACCTCCACACTCCTATCTTTCAATTCATTGAACAGACTATGATATTTGGGTTTACGGATTAACCTGTTATATTCTTCCTCAAATATTTGGGCATATTTCCCATTTTGACGGTTTCCTTCCGCATCATATACCCGGTAATTCGCCACCTTGTCGAGAAAGAACAAACTCAACACCTTTATTCCTTGCGGGTTCAGTACCAGCTCTTTGTCGAGATGCGCTTCAATGGTCATACGGATTTGTTCCCGCTTTACCATTTCGTCGCTAAGGCTTCCGGCCGGAATCCCTTGTTTCACTACTTTATCGTTGCTGGTGAATGACATATACCAAGACTCTCCGTCGAACCATATATCTTCCACAATATATCCTTCGTACTGATCGCGGCCGGTGAGATCAAACAAATCTTTACCTTGTGAAACCCAGACTTTCTTGCGATCCACTTTCCCTTTCTTCTGAATATCGAGTTCTACCTGAGCCTTAATTCCCGACTTATTATCCACCTTCACCAGATCGATATAAGCATCGTTTTGGAAGCCTTCCACGGTAGCCGTTGCTACTTCGATTTGTTTCACAAGCTTCAATTCGTATGCGTCGATCGAGTCCAACTTGTACATCATGTTATACGGATTACGGTGCGTGGCAGAATAGCGCAGGCAGCAAAGCGGATTCAGGGCTGCAATAGCTTCTTTAGCTTTATCGGTATTATCCACACTTTGCGGTTCATCAATGATAACGATCGGATTGGTTTCCTTGATCAGGTCGATGGGCTTGTGTCCTAACTTATCGTTATAGCGGTGGATGATGTTTGATTTGTTGTTTTCGTCGTCGTTCTCAAAACTTTTCCGGAAGGCGTCGATATTTATCACCATAATCTGGATGGTGTCGGCTGTTGCGAACGAACGGACCTGTTCCAATTTGGCGGGGTCATATACAAAGTAGTCGTACACCACGTTTTCATATTCGCTTTTGAAATGATCTTTAGTCATTTCAAGCGATTTCTTTGTTCCCTCTTTGATGGCAATGCTGGGCACTACAATAATAAACTTCGTAAAACCGTAGCGTCGGTTCAGTTCGAAGATCGTTTTCAGATAGACGTAGGTTTTTCCCGTGCCCGTCTCCATTTCCACGGAGAAATTCAAGCCGTCTTTTTTGAAGCTCTCAGCCGTCGATTGCGGCAGGCCATTTCGTAACTGGATACGCTGTATATTGGTAAGCATATCCTCTTCGGTCATTTTTATGGAGTTACCAATACCGATGGTAAAGCTTTGGAACATTCTGCCTGCATCATCTTTAAGAGGGGCGATGGAAAAATTGCTTTGAAAGATTTCTTCTCCCTCAAATATATCGCAGATGCTGTTTATCGCCTCGCCCTGGTATTCGAGATTACTCTCGAACTTTATCGTCATTTTTTTTGCCATACTTTCCTTCCCTATTTACACCGATGCCACATTGGTAATCCCATGCTGTTTCAGTATCAGCAATGTATTTGTTTTGACTTCATCCGATCCATTGAACCCGGAGTCTTTGAATACTACCCGGCAATTACCGTCTATTCCATCGGGACTCACTTCTTCATACAGTTTTCCGATCCCTTCGGCCACCTCTGTAGTGAGGTTATCTGCCAGACAAACGATCAACGATCCCATTCCCATTTCGTACACGGTTTTTCCGGCAATGGTGTGGCGATTGATTTTTTGGGTCAGCTCTATGCCGTATTTGATCAGTATTTCATAAAGGAGATCATCTTCACTCCGGTCTGTTTTTATGTTGAAGAGTGAATTGTGAAGTGCTGTTTCCAGGTTGTCCGGGTTATTATCCCAGGCGTTGATATTGGAACTGTCGAGCTTAAAGACTTTGAAGCCAATATCTAATTTCTTTTCTCCTTCGGCAAACAAGCCACCCTCTTTTTCAGCTTTGGCTTTTTGCTCTTCGAGTATCTTTTTCCCTGCACGGCGGATGCGCTCCTTGGCTATTTCAGGAATGGTATTATAGCCCGCTTTGCGCGCTTCACTATTTTCCGGTGTAGGCTCCGGTAGTTGCACGCAAATGTATTTGCGATTGCCGCCGTCTTCGGCGTTAAGTTGCATTACGGCGTGGGCAGTTGTGGCAGAGCCGGAGAAGAAGTCGAGAATGATAGATTTATCATCAAAAATACTTCCCATCCGAATAATATCACTCAATAATTTTGATGATTTTGGGAAGGTAAATACATCTCCAATAAGAGCTTTCACCTCTTGTGTGCCGAATTGATTGTTATATTTTTTATCACTCCAAATCGTTTTATACTTTCGAGTACGTTCACTTTCTCCTCTGTTAAGATAGTCCTTAATAAAAATGTCGTATTCTCCACGGTGTTCTATCATTTTTGATACAAGAAGGGATATGTCTGTTTCACATTTTGCTTTTCCCCACATCCATCGACCGTCTGTCCCATCTGATTTTCGTGGAAAAACCTCCATATAACCTGTCTTCTTTTCCAAATATACTTTTCCATCATTAGGGTTAACATATATAGGGAAGTACATATCTGGTCTATCTTCACGACGTGAGGCCGAACCTCTTTGGCGTAATCCTAATAGTCGATAGTTTCCATTTTCATCCACAAAAGAAAATTCACTTTTTTGTTCATCAGATAACGGGGCTCCATTGATAGAACACTCTCTTAAATTTTTGGCATACATTAAAAGATAATCATGTACTGAAGCCATAAATGTATCAGATTGCCGACCACGAGGATTGCTTTGAACTGAAATTTGCGCTACAAAATTCTCTTCTCCATAAATTTCATCACAAATCTTCCTTAAATTGGCAACTTCATTATCATCAATCGAGATAAAAATAACTCCATCCTCCGCAAGCAGATTTCGAGACAGCTTTAACCGCGGATACATCATATTCAACCAATTGGAGTGATAACGACCGTCGCTTTCGGTATTGGTGGAAAGTTTCTTATCCTGTCCGGTCTGTTCCAAATAGTTTTTCATATTGTCCGAGTAGTTGTCCTTGTACACGAAATCCTTCCCTGTATTGTATGGTGGATCTATGTAGATCATCTTTACCCGGCTGTGGTAGCTTTTTTGCAGCAGTTTGAGCACTTCCAAATTGTCACCTTCAATGTAAAGATTCTCCGTCGTGTCCCAGTCCAAACTCTCTTCGGGGCAAGGGCGTAGTGTACCTGTGCTCCGCTTCTGTGCTTCGCGGCGTGCATTAGCTTTCCCTGCCCAATTGAGATAGAAGCGCTCTTCTGGTATGTCGGTATAGTTACCCAGCAAATCGTTCAGCGCATCGAAATCTACCCGTCCCTCTTTGATTACTTCAGGGAAGATTTGTTTCATTTGCTCAATATTTTCCTTTATCAAGTCGGTACTTTGGCTCTCAGCTTGTGGAATGTTTGTTTTTTGCATATATCGGCGTTTTTTATTGTTTCTTAATAATCATCTTCTATTCGTTCAAATGAAGTTAGTTTACTTATTAAAAGAAGTTTATCCTCTCTAATGTTAATCTTTGATCCAAATAACATATTAGATTTCATTATCATCTTAATCGTTTCTCGTACCATTCTTTCGTTTTTTACAACAATGGCGGTAATTGCATTATTGATGTCTGACGAAGGAATAACAATATGACTTTTGGAAGCATTAGAAATGGCTTTTGTAAAAGATTCCTTGGATTGAGAGAATTCATCTTCTGTTACATTTTCAATCCATTTGGGATACTCTTCGTCTGCTTCATTGAGATATGGAACAAGCCTCCACTCTCTTTCATCATAATTGATTATTATTTTATTTTTGATCCGTTCCTGATAATGGCGACTAAAAGCCTTTTGATTCCGATAAAACATTTTGGCTATACTGAAAGATTCTGACCTATATCTCAACTCTTCATCAACAATTTGGACTCCTTCTTCTTCTATTTTCTCTACAGAATATTCTTTGAAAATAATATCCATTATATTTTTAAATCCTTCATCAAGCTGATCTATTATTAAGTCTGAGTATAAATCTCTCCCCAATAAGTTAAGTGGAGAAGTTACATATTGAATTGGATTTAATTGGCCTCCTGAATGAGACATTAAATATTCTTTATTGAAACCTATAGCATAATCACCATATTTTGATCTATGATCCAATGAACGCATTAAAGGTATATCGCAAAAGCAAATCATCGGTATAGCCATTCCTTTTCCTTTACCAAATGATTCATAGCAATACGAAAAGCGGATTCCTGTACGCAATATCTTAAATAGGACATTTTTACTGGAAGTAAAGTGAAATAACGATGATGAGTTTATTTTCGACATATCATTATATTTTTTCATCAGTTTATCCTTTTCCGTCAGTCTGCACCTTTGGGTAGGACCGTTAGGGCTGTCGGGTAAAGTTTTATCACCCCTTACTCGCTTAACTGGCTGATTGATCCGCTTCAGGTAGCAATCTCTTAATACTTTTTGGTTGTGTTGAGTAACTCTCGAACATCAACATCCAAAGCCTCTGCAATCTGCCGGAAAACATCAATAGAAGGTTGAGCTTTATTTGAACACCACCTGGATATAGTGGCTTCATTCTTACCGATTGCTTCGGCCAGCCATCGATTAGTCTTTCCTTGTTCAGCCAAGACAACTTTAATCCTATTAATCATTTTCTTATCAGACATGTTTGATCTATTACGTCAAATTTTTGAAGGAATTCACAAATATAACACCCACTATACGATTTTACACAATTTCTGATGAACAAAATTAATTTTGTTTATCAGAAACAGTTTTCTTACACTATTCTCCTTATGGGATTTATTTTATAAGTTTATTCTTCCAGACATCAACATCTTCTGTTGGTACAGCTATCCATAGTAGTTTCTTGGGGCGAGTGCATGCTACATATACAATTCTCATTTGTTCTTGATTAGGGGGAGTCAATTTATCATAATCCTTTCGTAAAAGCGTGACATAATTAGATCTATCTTGCTTTACTAGAAATACTAGAATAGCATCCAACGTCATCCCTTTTACCGAATGGATTGTTTTGAGAAACTTGGGAATATCAGCATTCGCCGTACTCTCTTCATGAAAAATATTTGAGATATTGATATTTGCCTGATTTCTATTTATCGGAAAATTATGTCCATTTATTCTCGATAATTCTATCCACCTAAGTAATGTACAATTGGTCTTGGGTAATTTTTGGATAAACTGAAATAAAGTATCCCTATAATTTCTAAAACCGAAACTTTGGATTTTGCTTTTTATTAACTCTGTCGAAACGTATGCTTGTCCTTCGCGCATCTTATGATAACCTCGTTCGATCAACGAGAAACCTTTTTTATGCATCCCCTGATCTATGAGATATTTTCCATGCACTAAGTCACGAACATAATAATAGCCATGTGTCCATGGCATTTCATTTTTTCCACTTACGGATTCATTTATCAATCCAAAATGGGTTTCTCCAAACTTCCTTCCCCTATATGTAATAGCTAAATTTTCTTCGTCGATTCCCAATCGTTGGCATTCTGTGATAAACGCATCTTTTATTTCATTGATCGATTCCGAGTGTGTTGTATGACCAATTATTTCAGGCATCGCAGGATAATCTTTATCTTCCTCGGATACGGATGTCATATTATTATCAAAAAATCGGTTATTTACCCGACATATGTTATTTGAACTCCGCCTGTTTTCAGAAAGTTCCAAAGATGTCCACTCTGGGCTGTTATATTTAGCCATAAATAGGGATGGTTCTGCCGTGTTCCATTCGAATATGGCTTGATGAGGGTCTCCGACTAAAAGGATGGACTCGACTTGGGCTTTGTCTAATACATCAACAATCGCCATTTGAATGGCCGTTGTATCTTGCGCTTCATCAATTATCAAGATCGGAAACTTTTGCGAGATATTTTTTGCTATTTTTGGATATCTCGTCAGGATCTTGTACGCTATATAATTTGCATCTGATTGATTTGCAACGCCATTTCTGAAATGTTGTTTTTTTATTTCTATAATACTTTTTATTTTCGCATTAAGGGTATCGTCTTTATTAATCATTTTCTTCCAAGAAAAATGATAGGATGTAGGAGGCATAATTGGAAACGGCTTGTTATCCAGATCAAATGACACTTTATCAAAATAATAATTGGGATCTCGATTTACAACTATTCCATCCTTATTTTTTATAGTTTGCCTGCTATCATAATTGAACCATGGATTGTATTCGGCACCGACAATATCCGGCCTTTTAGGGCATTTCATTAATAAATGTCCATACGGTAGAAAGATGTAATTATTGATAAAACTATCTATTGTCCCTATAAAATGAGGATAACCAATTTTATTAACTCCAAACTTTTGTAAATTATTGCGGATTTCTTCACATGCCGTATTGGTAAAAGAAATGGCAGCAATACCCTGATGTCTGTTCAAATCATTATCATTCAGCAATCTTGCAAAGCGGGCCGATACCGAAAATGTTTTACCGCTTCCAGGACAAGCCTTCACTACAATTCTTTTATCTGAACAGCTTACAATATTGAGTTGACTTGGAGATAATTTATCAAACATAATCTGTTATTGGTAATTTTTATTGTAATGGAACCAAAAACTCTATTGCTGTTTTTATGTAAAGTGGTACATCAAATTCTGTTTCATTGATTAAAGCGTCATAGAGTTGAAGAGCAAATTCAGCTTTATCTTTATTTTGCTTTAATTTTCCCATTAACGTCTCTACTGCGAAGTCGCCAATTAAGTCTTGAGTTTGAGGATGCATCTTTCGATACACTCTGCGCATTATTCCTTTGTTAGTTTCCGACATCTCAAATAAATCATACTCAAAAGTGTGGCTCGCTAAGGTGACTTCTAAATTATTTTTTTTCAATCCTTGAGCTATACTGGCCCTTTCAGATATAGGATTTGCGGCAATGGGGTCACTGTCTGTAATAATTGCACATTTTGAAAAAAGACGTTTTTTTTCATCATCATGGTTAAACAGCTTGGCAAAGTGCTCAAAAGCAACACCTCCAATATTTACAATTTCGATTCCATGCTTTTCTAAGTCAATTTTATGCGGATTTAAAAATTTGCGTGACAATATTGGTAAGAGTATTGCTTCAGATATTCCTTCAACTAAAATTACACCATTCGCAAAAAACATCTGGGATTTTGTCGTATCTAAGAATTTCCGGAGATACTTTTTATTATCGTCTGTGTAATCGTCTTTGCTAAGCGTATTGAAACAAAATACTTTCATAGAACTGCCTTGCCGCTGTAAAACTTTCACATTCCCTATATCTGATTTAGCCGTGATAGTAGGAGAGTGTGAGGTGACAAATACCTGTAATCCTTTATTCGTTAGCGTATTCAGATATTCAAAAAATGTATTTTGATATTGAGGATGTAAATGTGCTTCCGGCTCCTCTAATAGTAAGGCATTGTAAATCTCCAATTCCGGATCTTCACATCTATTCATAAGATCGCCGAGTACAACTGAAGAATAAATTAAGTTATTCTCTCCTAATCCATTCTGAAATATCTCAAAATATTTCTGAAGACGGGGGTCTATTGGCTCTGTATATATCGGTCGTCTAATCTCTATTCCTCTTACAACATCAGAGAACTTCCGGCCAATATAACTCATTTCTATTCGTGGAAATTTCTGTAAAATACCGGTTCCCCTGAGATGGTCATTAACTTTTCCTTTTCCTTCTTCTAATATAAATTTCCAATCATGGTCTGGGCTCTCAAATACACTATAGAGTCTTTCAGCTAGAGATGCCTTCAGCTCCTCGCTTAGATTAATATTATTATCTTCTTTTTTATACTTTGTCAGTTTATTAAATAATTGCGCCGTTTTATTATCATATGAATAAGGTCTCAGTCCTGTTACCGCATCCCGGAGAGGACCCAAATAAGTAAAGAAAATCTCTTGCATAGCTTCGTATGGAATTTGCTGTCCTTCATTGTCACCACCCCAAACGGATCTCTTAAAAAAAGTTCTTCTTCCATTCTGATCTAACGAATATTTGAGGTGAAGCTGAATTGTTTGTCGTTCAATATCTTCGGGATCTTGTGAAATGAAGTCATAAAAGCACTGTTTTTCAATGTCCGACTCTATTTCGAAAATAAGATCAAATTGAATTTCGGTATTTCTGTCATCAGGATTTGATGGATTGAGATGAAGATCAGACTCCTGAATATAGATATTAGTATCAGATTTACCATATCCCAAACATATTCTTAACGCATCAATAATCGAGGTCTTACCCGAATTGTTTTCTCCAATTAGAATGTTAATCCCCTTATTCAGGGATAAGGTTATTTCATCGAAAACTCTGAAATTCTTAATTCTTAACTGACTTATATACATATTTTTAAATTATACTATCGTTATTGGATAACAACTTTCAATTCAATTCTCAAAAACCCATTGTAAGGAATATTTCCCATGAGTAATGTTTTCTAAGTATAGCTTTTTCTACAAAGATCTTTTCTCCGACATTAACCAAACAAAGTTAATCCATTCCCTTATTATTTCTTACTCTTCCCTTCAACCGGCTCATTTCTTCCCTTATCCTTTCCTATTTCACTCCGCCATATAAATCTAAATATCACACACTTGAATAGCTTTCCTTCCCTTATTTATCCCTAGTTTATTCCTAGTTTTATTCCTAATTATCAGAGATCAACTTAATGTATATCAGATATATATATTGGTTTTATTCCTAAAAGCTATTGATTTTATTCCTAGTTTATTCCCTAATTGTTCTTTTTTACCCATTTAGGAACTTTACGATTTCCAATATTTAGAATAGTGTCGTCTCTCATATTCTGTATGATATTATCAATTCTCTTTTTACGTTGTTTTTCATCCATGTAATCAGGCATCTTATCCATTAGCAATTCATTTATTTCTTTTCTGGTAGCGTAGCCATGTATATCGATATGCTTTAGAATAAATGATTTGAGTAGTTCCGTATCTAATCCCTTATTACGTGTGTACTGAGCCTTTTTGTCGGTTATCCTGGCTATCTGTGAGGAGATAAAGTAGTTTGGCTTCCTTCCTTCTATAAATCCTTTTTGTTTTAATCTCCGGGCTGCTTTATCATTGATAGGAAGTGACTTTTGCACTTTATCCAAAAGTACGGCATCGGTCAGGTCGATATCTCCTTTTTTCCCGATCAGGAGCTTTGAGTAATTCTCATCAATGGCATGGCCATATATTTCAAGCACTACCTCATCCATAGTTGACTTTGAATAGTCCGGCAAAGGGAAAAATCGTTGCATCTGGCTTTTATACATCTTATGGATACCGTATCCCATGCTGTCGATCATCTTTAAGGTAACCATCGCATCGGCCAACCATCGATTCCTATATCTCTGTGGGGTCTTGTTTCCGGTGGTATAATCCTCCGCACTTCCCTCAAAGAAATTTCCCGCATTGGAGAATATCAGTTTTCCTGTCTGTTCAATTACGATGATACGGGAGAAGTAGCTATAATTTTGATGTGCAATGGTGTTATTCAATGCTTCAAGTATAACTTCAGGGTCATACTTCTGTACCTCGACGGCAATGAGCTGATTACTGGGGAAGAATTTATATTTGACATTCCGGATTTGCCTCAAAACATCATTAACGGAAATGAGGAAAGGTATTTCAAAATGCTCGTATGCTTTTTCTTCTGTATCGAGTTTCCAGGTAATTTGCGCCACGCTGGGCAGAATATAATGTGAGGATTCGGGTTTTCCCAAAAGAATAATAGCGGTGTTGGTGATTTTGCCATTGAGGGTAATTTTCGCCTTGTCGAGAAAGGTTTCATCCGACCAGTAGTCTATATCATCGAAGAAAGGTTTTCCGGCCATCTTTTCTTTGAATTTTTCTCTTGCAAGGGAAATTGCTTCACTATCGAGATCTTTGATTGTGGCATTCTCAACTATCTTGGCCGACCAGTCGTCTTGTGAGTTATAAATTGCCTTGATGTATTGGGGATATTTTCTTAATTCAGTCAGGCTTGATCCAAAACGAATATACGGAGTATTCTTAAAGTGAGTGGGTTCACCAACGGCTGCCGGTATTTTAAAAACTTCGAGGTAATGACCTTCATAATCACAAGGAAAAAACTCGAACTTGATTGAAGGGGTGAGTAATCGCCGGATCCATAGTTCCAGTTCTGAATTACCTTCTTTTCTTTTCTGAAACCTGAAAGAAGTGCCCTGCACTGCATGAGTTTTATCATCTATCCCAAATACAAGATAGCCCAATGGTTTGTTATGAATACAGGCCGCATTGGAGATAGCGGAAATGTACATTCCAAATCTTTCATTGGTAACCGCATTTCCGGATTTGAACTCCACCCATTCGTTCTCTTTGGGTAAAGCTCGTAATTCGTCAACCAGTATAATTAATTCGGTATTATTCATAAACTAAATGATCGTTCTTTGAATAGTAAAATTTCCACCTTTACCAATTTCATTTTGCTCTCCTTGCAAATTTAGGTATATTTTTTCGATTTGTTTCGTTAATTAACGGGGTTCTTATTTTACTGCTTCATGGGCATTCGACCAATTGGAATTCGTTTATGAGGGTTAATAGCGAGGGGTTTATGCTGATCATTCGTTGGAGTGTGGGGCTGAAAGGGGTGCTGTTACGAGGCTCTGTGTTATCTTCTGTTTGGGATTGGAATGGTTGTTCAGATTGAAGAGGTGATGATTGTTGTTCCGACTGTAATTGAGTCGGTTGTTTTGGCTGAGGTGGGATTTGGCTCTGTGGGTGTTGTTGGGGGAGATGCTTTCCGGCATTCAGTTGTTGGATGATATAGTCGGCAATGTCGTAACCGGCTGCTATCTGTTGAGGGGTTGCATGATATTCGATTAGTTCGGATACGGCTATCTTGCAGGGTATTTGTCTTCTTATTTCAATCATCTTCTTACTCCACTTTTCATAACACCCGGCATCGGGATAAAGGACTATATCCCGATTCTCGAATACTTTTGATTTCTCAATGTTCAACCCGTTGAGGTTGCCTGCAGCTAACCAGTTGTATTGAGGGATTACCATACTCGTGATCACGGCTGTTTTCTCTGCCTCAACAATGGCTATCGGTCTATTAGGATAGAGACGCAACAGGTGTTCTCCAAAATAGCATTGTCGGAGATTGAAATTGTCGTAGCCGGGATTAGTCTTCTTTAACTTGTTGTGTACCCAATCGATTGCTCCGGTATTGTTTTTTATCCTTTTGCCCGTTCTGGGATTGTACTGCATGATCTTCCCTGTACGGACTTTCCCGTTGATGTCCATTTGCCAAAATATGACTTCCTTATTTTTTGTCGCTCCCAGAGCATAGTCTTCCACGGCTTTTTCGATCTTGTCTTTCGGGAAATAGTTACAGAGAAAACGAACAAAGTTGGAATTATAGGACGCTGAACGTTTTACATAGGTGTAGGGTATATGGTTTATTTCTGATGAGGGTTTCTTATTCGGGGTACTTCCGGCCGGTTGCATCGGGTTTGGGATTTGGAGTTGTTGAGGTGGTGCTAATTGCCGTGAAGGCAATTGGCACGATGACAGTTGTTGGTTTTTCGATTGTTGGGGAGTTGGTTGTTTTTGAGGCTGTTTGTTTTTCTTTTCGGGATGGTCGTTGAAATATTGGCGTGGTGTATAGTGGTAGCCGCATTTTATTTCGTGGTTGCACTTGCCTACCGTGGGATGGATGGGTTGGCCGGTATTTCCGTTGAGGTAGAGAGTGAATGAATATGTGTCCTTACATGCCGGGCAGGTGTGCCGGGTTGACTTTCCCTTATAGGGTTGGAGATATGGTTTTTTATAGACTGGCATAAAAATAATTTGTTTTTCAAGCTGCACTTTCTTCACTTCGTACACGATTTCGGAGAAAAAAGGGGAGAAATACAAAAAAAGGTGTAGAAAGTGAACGAAGTGAACGTTCTAAAAAAAATATTTCTTTACATAGACTACCATGCCGTAGTTCTTCCGTTCTGATTTTATGTTCACATTCCGTAATCGCTCGCTGAAGTTTCGCTTTGATACCGGGTGATAACTTCCATCATAACAGAATAATTTGTAGTCGTTATAGAGTTCTTTCAGTTGTACATACTCATCCAGTGATGCCCGGTATCCTTCTTCTTCGAGGAACAGGATAACGGTGTTGGACTCTCTCATATACCGTTCGAGTACATTATCCACTGCTTCGCTCCGGGTGAATTGCTTCTGGTGGAGCAATCGTTTAAGTCCTTCGAGCACCCAGTTGAATACACCCGACAACTCATTCCTGATTATCTTCTGTGCGATCTGTTTATCCTGTCTTTCTTCCGGGATGGTGATATCGAAAGGGATAATCAGGAACCTGCGAAAATAGGCTGTTGTCTGCTCTACTTCCTTCGGGAGTTCGTTACAGTTGAAGATCAGTTTGGCGTAATTAATCAGGGTAAACGGTTCTCCGTATGGCAATCGTGCTTCCACCGGTTCGCCGGAGACTAACTGTTTGAAAATGGATGCTTCGAGTTTGCCGTTGATCTCGCTGGCGTAATTCACCAATTTGTTCGCCAACATGGCCCGGTAGTAGCCGTTCTCGTTGGTAAGGTTTTGCAGCGAATAGCTGCTTACATTCTCGATTCCTCCCAAGAGGGCGTTCACGATCTCGAAGAAAACGGATTTGCCATTGGCTCCCTTGCCATAAAGGAGCAATGCTTTTTCGAGTTTTAAAACCGAAGGTTTTATAAAGAGATAACCCAGATACTCGGCGAGTATCTGTTGCTTTTCAATTTCGGGTAAAACGGTGTTGAGGTAATAATCAAAGATAGGGCATTTGGCATTTATGTCGTAACAGAAAGGAAGTTGGTAGGTAAGGAAATCGTTCCTGTCGGGTTTGCGTAAATTCAACCGTCCTTCATCAATTTCAAAGGTTCCGTTTTTCAGATTGACGAGTACCTTATCGGATTGGGGTGGATTGGGCAAATTGGCGACTGCGAGAAATTGTTTCAAGAGTTGTTCCCGGAATGTATATAGCCTTGCATCAAACCTATCCACTCCCATCTTCTCTGCAGCAATTCCTAAAAAAGTCTGGTACTCTATGTTATCCAACAGGCTCCAATATTCACCATTGTAGAGATATATAAAATCGTGGTTCCGGCAGATTCCCCAATTATTAAGATTGGCTGTTTCCAGAATTTTTTCGATGCATGTTACCAGATAGTGTTTCTTTGACAGTTTCTGGTCTTCATTGGTAAATCCGGCTTCCTCCCGAAAATCAACTTCATCGATCTGCTCAAACAATGAATTCAGTATTTTGGAATGGTCTATTGCCGGTTCTTCATCGATTGCATTGAACTGGTTCCTGAATTTCTGCAAATCCATTTCAAGGATATCAATAAAATCGGCGTTTTCTAATGAAAACCCGTTATTGATATCGGATTCCAAAGTGCTGGCATTTGTTTTTTCCATCATACAGGTTCTCCTTTCCTTCCATTATAGTTTTCATTCAACAGGGAGAGGATGTCGGATTTCCTGTAATAGAGTTTTCCTCGGATTCGTGAATAGGGCAGGATTCCGTTCGTTCTCCAAGTTTGGAGCGTACGCAGCGAGATGTGTAGTTTCTGCATCACATCCTGCGCATCGATCCAGTCGCTCCAATCGTTCCTGCCGCTACTGTCCTGATGGCTGTCGGTATGGTTATTTTCGGACATCTTAGTAATTTTTTCTCCGCCCGGGGGAGATCCGGAATACTTCGGGATGTTCTTCCGGTGGTGCTTCATCGGAGAGCAACCACCGGTCGATCTCGCTTTTCAGGAACTGCAGCTTTTTTCCTTTTTTGTGGAAGGGGATGGTTTTCTTGCATACCAATCCGTAGACTGTCTGCTTGGCCGGTTTGTCGGGGAGATACTCGCAAAGGGCATCGATATCCATCCATTGTACTTCATCGGTTTTAGGGGAGACTGCAGATTCGATTAGATTTTCTAACCTGTCGAATTTTTCAATCAGGTAGGTCATTGCTTCCGGTACGTCGTTGAACGTGATTGTTTTTTCAGCCATGATACTATCGGTATGTAGGTTCACTTCCGTACCAATAGAAAAGTAAACCACTTCCCCGGAAGTGAGGAAGTGGTTCAAATATGAGAAGCAATAATATCCTTGTAGTGAGGGTTGTAGACTATCTACCGGGCTACTTTGGGTGCTACAATTTTAGATTTGGCTATCGTTTATTACTTTTTGTTGGATTCTCGGGAATAATTCGGCAAAGAGATCGGCAACTATTCTAAGATTTTTCTGCGTTTTCCTGCTCTCGAAATCGATATTGAGCTCTGTCCGGATGTTCTGGAAATTCTTTCCGGTGAAGGTGTTGATAAATCTTGCCCACTGTGTCTTGTCGGAGTTGTTGAAACTTATTCCCAACTCGTTGAAAAGATAGTAGAACGCCAATACTTGCTGGGGCATAGTCATTCCCCTGATGTTGGTTTCTTCTGTGAGCTCTACTATGGTTGCTTTGAGTGCTTGTGTCTCCGACCGGAGTTTGTTTTTGAGTTGTTTGATTTTATCTGCCTCTTTATTGAGCAACAGATTAAGTTGCTCGACAGTGTTTTTCAGTTTATTTATTTCTTCATTTTTCCGGTCAATGGTTGATTCGAGTTCCTCTACCCTCTCCAATCGGGTTTGTGAATAACGGCCTTCACCGGATTCTGCCACACAATTGGAACAGACATGTTCACGAAGTGAAACAAAGAACTGTGAGAGATCGTAAATAAAAATATCGGGATGTTTTTCCCTCTCGATGAGGTATCTCTTTTCTATAAGCTCGATAATATGCAGTCTTTGTTCGAGATTAAAGGCTTCATGTGTGGCCCACATAGAGATAATATCGTAATTAAACATCTGTGTCGATTTGAGCCAGTTTGTTTCATCCAGATTTATGTCATATATATTTGCCAGATACGTTTCATCTATTTTTTTGAAACGGTCATTCCCATATCCATTGATATTATCGGATAACATTTCAAACTTTTTCTTCTGTGCGTCGGTCAAATCATAAGTGTAATTGTCGATAAGGCTTTTAATAATTCCAACGATGGTACTTTCCAGGACTTTATCATTGAAGTAGATATTTTTCACAATGTATTGCGCTTTGAACGGATCAGAGATCTTGACCCGTAGCCGGTCAAAAATCTCATAGGCTTTATTGAAAGCGCAAAGCCACCATTCTTCATCTTTCAGCAAGTCGCATCTTTTATTGTAAAAAATTGCCCTATTGTCATCATCCAATAAATAATCCGCCAAACTGGCCTTGGGATAATCCTCCTTGTACTTTTTACATACATCTTCAATGTAGGAAACAGTATTCAGATTTTCTTCTTTCAGGTTAACGGTCATTATTGGATGGTTGTCATCGTACTTGTTTGCTCCCAATGCTATAATATTGTAGGCGAAAACAAATGTATCGTCCCCGGAGATAACATTGAGTATTTCCATCCTGACCTTATGGGCAATGGTTTTGTCAATTTCATTCTCACTTTCATTGAAAATTGCTGAGGGTGTCTTATCTGCATAATATTGTGCATGACTCCGGTATCTTGCATCCGCAAAAAGATACTGATTGAAATAGGCTTCTGTCTGTCTTTTATTATTTCTCAAAGAGTAAAGATCGTAAACAGCTTTTTTTACCAGATCATAATGGTAAATTTTTTTCTTATTAATCTCAAGGTATTCTTTGGCTCTCATAATACATTCATTCTCTAATACGACATGAAAAACTTCTAACCAAAATTCAGATAATAATTACCCAAGCTATTCTGTTGGGTTACACAATGAACCTGACAAGATTATTCAATATTGATAACCCGATATCCGGTGGCCCAGAGGTAGGGCACAAAAACAGTAGCCGAATTGTTGCGCAAAAGAATAATCAGATTCTGTCAATTTTTCAATCCTCTCTAACTATCATGGCGTGCAGGTATAGATTCACGCTATGATAGTGATTTACACCTCTATTATAATTACTAAACGATTTTCGGGTAGTTATAGTTTTGTTATTGAAACAGGATGTTTCAAGGGTGAAATAATTGAAGGGAACATCGACAGGTTGTGACAGGACGGAATATTGGGGTTGATCGGGTAAAGCGGGTAAACGATTGTGATATACAGAGGCAAAATTGGATTCAATGAATAGTTATAGTGAATGTTTTATTTTTGATGTTTATGGACTTTTGCTCGACCATAGCTCGACCAAACGGAAAAATCGCTTACAGGCGAAACCTGTAAGCGATTGATTTTCAATGAGCGGCAAACGAGATTCGAACTCGCGACCCTCAGCTTGGGAAGCTAATGCTCT